>ERZ779643.346-NODE-346-length-40943-cov-9.604016_pt1 | contig 40943 bp, 36 predicted proteins | sample MGYA00511564_ERZ779643 | MGnify/ENA primary metagenome ERZ779643 (study PRJEB29588, sample SAMEA2147114) | human gut metagenome | biome: human gut; feature: human-associated habitat; material: faeces | place: Denmark | collected 2008/2010 ...
ATTTTCAAACATTTTCGATTGGAATATTTTATATCCCACACCATCCAAGAGTGTCTAACATTTTCTTACATGTAGTATTTCTCTAATGCAATAATAATATGCTATATTTTTCTAAAAACGTCAAATAGTATATCAATATTATTATATTTAAATTATTTAATTTTATTAGTATTTTATATAGAAAAACTAAGAATTAATTTAATTCCTAGTTTATTATTTTATTTTCTATTGTTTATTACAGCTTGTGCCACTATGCACTTCGGAACGCTTTTCGCAGAGGGGTCATATATAATTCCTTTTTTGAAGAGCGTTCTTGACCTTTTATGTCTAAATTAATTATACCATCTATATAATTTAAAATCCATTCACTTCTATCATTATATATAATTATTTTTTCTATATACGAATCTACCAATTCAGATATTGTATTTTTATTATCAAATCTAATGTTATCTAATACATTCTTTTTTAAATTGTTAATTCTATCTGCAACTGTTTCAGTTGAAATATCTTGTTTTTGTCTTAATTCATCTATTGCAATATTTTGATCTTTTATTAATTCTTCTAATTCTTTCTTTTTCTTTATATAATTTTCTTTTTCTATCATATCACTTAAATACATTTCTAAAAGTTTATCAATTTTATTTTTTTCTTTTTCTATCTTTTTTAAATATGAATTAATTTTAGATTGTATTTCTTCATAATTATTGTTTTCGTTAATAGTATCATCTATTAATTCATTTATGACATTTATTATTTGTTCTTTATCTGTATAAATTACTTCAAATAATGCTCTTGCCATTACATTTAATTTCCATTCTTGAATTAATGGTATATCACAAGCACCATCAATAGGCAATCCCTTCTTTTCTCGTGTTTTAGATGAGCCAAAGTTTTTTTGCCTATAACAATGATAACAATATGTAATAGATTCATCATTCTTTTTATGATAAGTACGACGATTAAATGTTGAACCACAACTACACATAAGTTTTTTACTCCATATATTTTTAGGAATACCATAACCTACACTTTTATCCTTTTCTATTTTTGACGCTCTTTCTCCAAATATTTGCTGTACTTTATTAAAGTCTTCTTTTGATATTATTGGTTGATGTGTTCCTTCAACTATTATCTTTTCAACTTCTCCTTTATTTTTCTTAGGCTTTTGTTCTAAAAAATCAGGAATAAAACTTTTTCTATATATAATAGTTCCACAGTAAAATGAATTATGTAAAATTCTTGTTATATTTGATGCACTCCAAACTTTTAAACCAGTTGAAGTTAAATATCCTCTTTTTTCCAATTCATATTTTATCTTAGTTGTACCATTGCCTGATAGAAAAGATGAATAAATAAACTTGACAATGTCAGCTTGTTCTTCATTTACAATCATCTCTTTACCTACTTTATCATAACCTAATATATTTCCTGTTCCATAAAACACACCATTTTGAAAAGATATTTTTTGACCTGCTTTTACTCTTTGAGAAGTTTTTTTACTTTCGTTTTGAGCTAGTGTAGCCATAATTGTTAATTTTAATTCTCCATCTTCATCATTAAAAGTCCAAATATTATCTTCAGTAAAATAAACTTCTACTCCTATTTTTTTCAATCGTCTTGTTTCTTGAAGAGTATCAACTGTATTTCTTGCAAATCTTGATACTTCACGAGTAATAATTAGATCAAAGCATTTATTTTTAGCATCTTCAATCATTCTCATAAAATTTTTTCTTTTTTTAATAGAAGTACCAGTTATCCCTTCATCAATATATCTATCATATAATATCCAATCTGGATGCTTCTTTAAAATATCATCATAATATTGTACTTGATTTTCAAGAGCTGATAGTTGTGCTTCATGTTCTGTTGATACTCTAGCATATATTGCTACCGTTCTTGACATTATCACACCTCTCTTTCATAAACAAATAATATCAAATATTATCATTAATATTAAATGTGCGATTAGTATTTAAAACCAATGCCTTATACTCTCTTTCATTAATCAGATCTTGCTTATATAATATATCAAATATTGTTATAACCAATTTTGCATCTAACATTTCTTTTTTAGTCTTATCAATATTTAAAACTTTAAATATTTCTTCATGCTTTTGTTGTAAAACTTTATCATCATATACAACTGGAATATTCAAAATTTTACTTCTTTAAAATTTAACTTATTTCATTTAATTTAGCATGAACAAAATATCTATCTAACTTTGAATTACCCCTTTCATGTGAACAAGAATATAAAGTAACTATTTTATCTGTTTCATAATCAACTTCAACATCAGATTTTATAATACTATATTCTTTCATTAAATCAATATATTCTTTGTATAAATTCATTGTTGTAAAATTCATTTGATAAGATTTTGAAGATGCTCTATCCACATGAACACTAAATATCTCCAATTTATAATTTTTGTCTTTTGTATATATAAAAATATTTTTATGTTCATCAAAAAATGATTGCTTCATAAATTTTCCTAAATCAGCAAACATTGTACCATTTGAAGTATTATGACCATATATGAAAGTATTTAAAGAATTAAAACTTTTATCTGCTGTTGCATCCATATAAATAGCACCATAGCCACTATACTTTTTTTCAAAAGAATGTTTTAAATAATAAGTATTATTTTGTCCTTGAACTATCGGATAATTAATGTTTGAGTTTTCAATAGTTATCCATCCAACAATATCTGAGTTTATCTTTGACAATTCTTCAAAATTAATTTTATTATTGTCATTATCACTTACATCTTCTTTTATATCTGCAACATCAAGTATTTTTTCATGTTCTTGTTTTTGATCTTTTCTATCTTCTTTTATTGAAAAATATTTATAAAAACAAAAAGCAGCTATTAACAATAGAATTGTTATATATAAAACTTTTATAACAGTAAATAATTTTTTACTTTTCATTTAATTCTATTTCCTCCTCATTTTCTTCTATATTATTTTCTTCATCAAAATCTTCAATACTATCTTGAATATCTTTATCTAGTATAGATTTATTATTTGTCTCTCTATCTATTTTACAAATCATTTCATCTGTTATCTCTTTTTCATCATATATAGTATAAAAAATAAATGCTATTTCTAGTTCTTTATAATTATTTCTATTGCTATTAAAAAACTTAACATATTCTCTTACTTTTTCCTTATTCATTGTTTTCTTCTCTCTCCTTTTCCTTTTCATTTCTGTAATATTCACTTACTTTTGATTTTTCCGCCAATGATAATTCTTCTAATAATTCTCCAGTTATATGATCTACTAATAAATTATCTTTATCATATAGTTCATATTCTTTATCATCTACAACATAAACATTTGCTCTTTGATTATAATTAAACCAAGCAACATTTTCTTTAGGTATATAAATATAATAGTTGCTGTAAGGAACACGAATACAATATTTAGATTCAGAAATCCTATTTTGGTCTATCATTTTTTTACTTATTGAAAAACTTTTTATATATCCTTTTTCAGTTTCCAAAGATAATCCTTTTATTCTTTCTAAACTACTAGCCTTATTTTTTAAATATGTTAAATAAGCATACTGTTTATTCGTTTCAGTCTTACTTCTATTGGCAGAAGCTAAAATATGTTTTACATCATCAAGTGAAGCATTACCTAGTTCAGTTTTAATATCCATAAATGTTTTAACTTCATTACTTAATTCTATTTCAGCATTTATCATATCTTTTTGTTCTAAATAGCTTTCATAATAATCAATTAATTGTAGATACAGATTACATAGAGGAACACGAAGTTGTAATGTTTCATTAGCAGATACTTGTTTCTCATATTCTTTTTGTTTTACTTCTATTTCCTTTTTTAATTCATTCAAATTATTTACTAAATCATCATGAGTATATATTTTATAATCATTTAAAAAATTAAGCGTATCTATTAATTTATGATAACGCTTAATCTCCATATACCTTGAGTTATAATACTTTGGATATTTAGAATTAGGTTCTAACTCTTTCATAGTTGAAAGAATAGATTTTTTAGACATTCTTATTAATATATCTTGAATATTTAATAACTCACTATTCTCATCACTTAATTTATAATCTACAAAATCAAGTAATACAGAATTTTTACTTTTATTTAAGAAAAACTTTTTTAAATTTTCTTCGCTATATTCTTCTCCTAAAACTTTCATAGTTACAAATTTTTGTTTTGCATAAGGTTTAATTCTAATATTTTTACCAGTTTTAATTAGATAACCATCTAGTGCTAAGTTTTCTAAAAGTTCATCAAAAGTAAAGCAATTAGTTTTTAGTTCTTCCAGTTTTTCAATTATCTGTTGTTTCCAAGATTTTTGTGCCAAAGCATATAAATATTTGCTTTTATGAAATCGTCCAATCTTTGGGGCATCTTCTATAATTTTTAATCCATGACTAAGAGCAATGGAATCACTCATATCTCTAAGTCCATATAATCCTTCTATTGGGTTTGCAAGTCTATCCTCTAATTTCTTACCACTCATGTTAACAGCATTTATAACAAAATGATTATGAATGTGTGATCTATCTGTGTGGGTACTAACAACTACTTGATAATCAGGATACAATCTTTTAACAAGCTCAACACCAATTTCATGTGCTTCTTCTGGTGTCAGATTTTTCTCTTTTGGATCAAATGATTGATAACCATGATAACAAGTACGGCTGTCATTATCTTCAATTATATGAAATTTGTCATTGTTCATTTTCATTTCATACGCTGCAAACTCTGAAGAACAATTTACACCAGTTACTAAAATTCCATCTTCAGTCTTATTTTTATTCTTTATATAATTAATGCAATCACTTCTACCTTGAACTCCGTGGACAACCCACCTAGCTGTTGTTGGCATTATTTATCAGATATTATTTCTACATCATTTACATAATCATATAAAGAATTGTTTTTATTTCCTACAATATAATTCATTGCTTCTTCTCTTGACTTCTTATAAAGTGCTAAATATGAATACAAAACATTATCTATTTTTTTAAAAAGAATATAACAATTATTTTGTAATGCTAATTCTCTTTGAGAATCTATCATTACAGAAATACTATTATAATTTATATAATCTAATTTAACACTTTTTGATGTATCTAATAATATAACTAAATATCCTATTTTATAGTCATTAAATGATAAGGTGCTAGGAATTACCAAACAAAGTTCCCTTTTTAAAATATTATCTATATGTTTATTAGTTGTCTTATATTTTTCAATTAATCTAAATCTTTTTTGATATTTTTGTGTTGATGATGTAGATAATACTTTAATTACTGTTTTTATTAAATTATCTATCAAGTCATTTAATTTTATATTATTATTTTTGATAAGTTTTATATCTGACTTTGTTATAGTAATATTTTTAGATATTTTACTTTCTATTGTTTGGATTTTTCTTATTTCTAAAATAAGATCATTAACTATTTTACAAATTTCAGTTTTCCCTTTTACATCTTCAATATATAGTTTTTCATAAATACACGCATCTCTAACATATTCAGCGAGTTTATTTCCATAACCATATTTGATTGCTTTATCTGTTATAGTTTTTCTTTCTTCTTCGTTTAACATAATATTAATTTTTTCACGCCTTGATTTTTTATCTGTCATAAGATTTTCTTTCAAGTTCTAATTTATAATTTTCTAATTCTTCTAAATATGCTAAACGAAAATATTTTTCATACAACCATTTAACACCATCACTTTTAATTATTACTTCACCATCAATAATCTCTTTATAATCTTTTCCTGTTCTTTTATTCATTCTACTAATTGCTGTATCAAGTGCAATTCTTGACTTATTAAATAAAGTCATCAATGATTTTATACTCATATCATCATAGATTTTATTTTTATGAGGAAGATTGTTTTTTTCTTCTAATGTCTTAATTAAATTTTCAAAAAATAAAATATCAAGATCTAAATAAAATTTACTTCTATTAAAATACACTTGTTTTAACCATTCTATTCCTTCATTTGATATATATGTAGTCTTTTGATTATTACTTGCATTTCTAACATACATCCAGTTTTCAAAAGGATGTCTTCTAACCATATTTTTAATTGCAATATTCATATCTTTTTCTGATACTTCTAACTGTTTCATTACTTGCCATTTATCAAAAAATAAATTTATTTTAATCGCTCCTTTCTTAATTTTAGATTGTATCTTACAGACTATATATATATAAACTACCAAGCATGGTGTTGGCACACCCTATTGCTTGTTAGGAGATACTCCTAAGACCTGCTAAAAGTCTCCGACAGTTTAGTAGATTTTTAAAAAAATCATTTATAATATTTAAGTTTCTTCATTAAATTTCAATTTCAATTTCTTGTACTATCTTGTTAGTTTGATTTTTATTTTCCTTAATATTATTTTCTTCATATTGCTTTCTATATTTGTTTAATTTTTTCAAATCTTTACTTTCAATTAAATCAATATGATTATCATTATTGTAAACAAATAATTCATTAAACATAAAATCATAAAACTCTTTACCATACCAAAAATTGCAATCATCATAAGCAACTATATTATTAAATTTATCAATATTTAATGTAATATCATCTACTTTATGATTATGGAGAATTTTATAAATTAAGTTTAATTCTTCTGATTTTTCATTAGTTAATTCTTTATCAGAAAAATAGTCTTCATATAAACAATCAAGTCTTCTTAAAATATAATCATCAGACAAATTAGTATTAAACCAATCAATTTCTTCTATATCATTTTCCCAATAATTATGTGCTAATTTAGTACCATATTCAATAGTTGCTCCATCATTGCTATTATAATGAAGTTCTACACTATAACCATTTTCTACAACACGAGCTATCGTATAAGATACTCCGTCTTTTATATCTTTTGTTGAAGTTAGTATTTCCTCATAGTCTTCAAAATAATCCTCGAGTTCAGAAATATTACCACTTTCATAATAATATTTTATTGAATCACTTGGAATCCTTTTTATATTTTCAAGTGTAATACTATTTCTATATTTATATATTATTAAAGTTAAATCTCTTGCTATTACATACGGATCTATATTTTTATTTCTTACTGTCTTACAATAATCAATCAAATCTATCATTTCATCATTAGAAATATTTTCATTCACAGTAGATATTCCTAAATAATATAAAAAGTCTTCTAGCATTTCATTAGAAGATAGTTTGTTCTTTATATTACTAAACACATTTAGACTTTCATTCATATTCTAATTCCATCTCCTTATCCAAATCTTCATTTGATAATTCTTTGCTTTTATCTATTGAATTTTCTTCAAGATAACTAACAATTTTATCAGCATCAGATATTGCTTTTAGTAGTTCCGATGATTTATCTTTAATAATTTTTATCCAGTTTTGAATGTAACCTTTATGTTCTTCTAAATGCTTTTTATCATACTCTAATCCAAATTTTTGAATTAAAAAGGAAGAACTTATTTCTGCTCTAAGTTCTTCCTTTGCATATTCTTCAGATCCAAATTTATTTTTTATATCTCTATTAAGTCTTGATTCATGACCTGTTGAATGTGCTAATTCATGTAATTGAGTTGCATGATATGAATATTCATTTGTAAAAGATTTTTTATATGGAATTACAACTTTATCTTCCAAAGGACTATAATATGGATCACTACTATCTTCTATATACTTAACACCAATATTTTTAATTATATTATCAATAGTGTTAGATAATTTTGTATCATTATATTCAGTCATTTCTTTTTGCTTTGGAACACCATCTATCAAATCACAATTAAAAACTACTGTACATCTATCTATTACTCTAAACTCATCTTTTCTTTCAGGTTCATTTTTTATAATTTGTTCATAAGCATTGAATGAATATATTTTCTTTTCTTTTACATTATATTGAGTCCAATATTCTACCCAGATACCTTTTCCTTTGGCATCTTCTTTGAACTTCCATTTGTTTTTTTTTAGTTGATCAAATGTACACCAACGATTATCACTATAACCTCTTTTGGCTGCTACATAAGACAATAATAAATTGTTAATTCCTCTATAATTTCTATTAGACACAACATTACAAGGTGATTTAATATTCCAAGTTTTATACCAAGGTATCTCTCCTTCTTCTAAACTGTTTAAATACATATTAACAAGTTCTTCTCTAGCTTTATTGTATTTACTCATATTCTAATTCCTTTTCTTCATTTTGTTTGTTTTGATGATATGTTTCAAACAAAGATTTATTGAATGAAAGAGAAATTATATCTTTTAGTGAAGAATTTTCTTTAATGGAATATAAATCTACATTATACTTTTCTAATAATTTTATAAGAACAAAAGAAGTTTCTAAATCTCTACACATCCTAGAAAAAGATGGTGTTATTATTTGTTTTATATTACCTTCCTTTATCCTTTCTAGCATCATTTTAAAGCATGGTCTATCAGAATCAACTCCACTAAACCCTTCATCCATATATACTTCTACCTGTTCTTCATTAATGTTATATTCACCTTTTAAATAACTCATACAATACTTTTTTTGCGATTCACATAAATAAGGATTATCCTTACTCATTCCTATTCTGCAATAAATTATGAACTTTTTATTTGTTTCATTTTCTTTTTCTAATTGCTCCAAAACATTATCTATTGCATCTGTGATATTAGCAAAGTCAAGTATTACATCACTATATTCAATTTCTCCAATATTATTAATATACTCCAGTTCTAACCAATTATTATTAATTATTTCTAATTCATAATTTTTGTCTTTATCTTCTAATATTCTTTTTAAATGTTCATCATCTGTTATATAATGACCTAATCGTTTTAAAAATTCCCCACTATTATTTTTATCTTTAACTGTTTCTATAATGTCATCTTTACCATAAATATTTCCGTAAGCATCTATAAATACTCTTTTAGCCATTAGATTACAATTTACAATCCCATTAGCATAAATATTATATATTCCTTTATCACATTCTATTGTAACGACTTTACCACCATGCCAAATTGAATTATTATAATTTTTCAAATTTTCAGCTAATTTGGTTACTCTCATATAATCTCCTCTCTAATACATATCATCTGTTATATCTTTTTCTTCACAAGAATTATTTAAAAATTCTTTATCATAAATTTCGTTTATTTCATTTAATAATAACCCTTGAATTTTTGATAATTCTTCTTTACTAAGTACATTACTTATATTTTCTTTGCTTACATCTTTTTCATCAACTATATAACCTAAAACAGCAAATCCATGCAATCTATTATCATATTTAAGCTCACACACTACATCTTTTCCATTGATTGTATATTTGAATGTTCTTTCAATATTTATTTCATTACTTGCCGTTGAATATTCAAACTCATATATAATATTTGGCGATACATCAACATAATTAATTTTATTATCAAAACTAGAATAATGAATATCTAAATAATCTGATATACCCAAAGCTTCTACTTCTTTTTGTACATCAGCCATTTTATTCGTTAAATCATTTTCATCCATATCAAAATAATTAAGTAAATCATCAGCATAAAACCTAACTCCCACATCAAGATCAATAGAAATTACATAATCTACAAAACTTCTTAATTCATTAGATATACTTGTAATATCTATTTTGTCATGAAAATTAGATAATAAAATTTCATCTTTAATTTCGTCCTTTGATAAGTCTTTTTTATTATTTATAATAGCATAACCATCAAATAACAATTTAGATTCTTTGTTTCTTATCTTGTAATGCACGGATAAATCATTAGAAGATTTATTTTGCCAAGAACTTTCTATATCTATAATATAATCATTTAATAAGTGCTGTTGCTCCATTATAATTTCATTTAATAACTCAGTAAATTCTCCTACCTTTTTAGTAGAACAACTTCTTGTCTTAGATAAAAAATCACTTGTTTTAGTTCTCAATTCTAAATACTTTTTATTAAATGAATCTTTATTTGTTTCAAAACCATCTATCAATTTTAATAAACTATTTTCTTCATTTGCTTCATCTAGCATTAAACCTTTCCATGTACCTTTTGTATGATTTATACCATTTAAATATTTAATACCTGTACCTCCAGATGCATTCCATTCTATTAAGTTTTTAGTATAATCATCTATTAAATAATCTGTACTTGATATTCCATCTTTTATATAACCTGACTTATTATCTCCATATTTAACAAAGATTCTTTTTTCTTTTATAAGATCGGGCAAATATTTATCTAACCATTTATTTTTTTCATTTAAAGCATATTTACTATCATTTAAAAAGGAAGAAAGAATATAAACATCTTCTCCCTTCCATATCATTTCTTTAATATCATCTATTAATTTTTGATTTGGCTCTAAGTTATAATAATAACCTCGCTCATATAATTCATCTGTTTTTGATACTTCTTTCCACCTAGCTAAAGTTCCATCCATATCAATAAAAATTCTTCTATTCATCTATTGTTCCTTAATTTTTCCATCTAATTCTTGTTGAAGTTGATAAATCTTTTCTTGCTGTTTTTGATAATCATATAGAACTTTTAGCTGTTTATCCATATCATTAATCACATCATTTATTTTATTTCTTTTTTCTATCTCTTTTGATTTTAAACTTTCTAATTTATTTATTTTTGCTTGTAATTGTTTATTCATTTTTTCTCCTTTTTTTAATAATCTAACTCTATTTCCTCCTCATTTTCTTCTATTACATTACCTTTTGGTTGAAGCATTTCAGCATGAAGTTGCTTATTATCTCTATTACTTATAAATAAATCTAAAATATCTTGATTTAAGAAATTAAATTCTTTCTTTGAATTATTTTCTTTATCTTCTATTGCATCATAGGTAAGTGTTAATGAAAGTCTTTCATTCGTTCTCAAGTCATTAGGCTTTATATTCATATCCAAGCAAAGAAGTGCTTGATAAAAATATTTTGGATCTTGCGTTTTTAATCTTTTTAATTGATCGTATGCTATATTTAAAAATTCATTTTGCATAGCAACATCTATAAATTGTTCTTTTACCAAGCCTAATATTTTGTCATAATGTGCAGCTGGTACTAATGTCGGACTATTTGTTTCTGGATTGATATACTCATAAGTCATATCACTAATTGCTTTTGACATTTCCTTCTGTTTCATTTTACAAAAGACATCATATTGTTTTTCCAAATTATATCATCTCCATTTCTTCATTTAATTCGCTTTCTAAATCTTTATCAGCTTCTATTTCTCTATTCTCCATGTGAACTTCACAAAAATTTATAAAATCAGTTTCTAAATCACGAACCGTTTTACCAGAACTATATTCAGATTTAATGTCTCCACACTCAATAGAATTTTTCTTTGTTATTGGATCATACTCAATAACAATTCTTATTTTTTTAGTTATTTTTTTACTGTTATAATTTACTATCTCTCTGCTATAATTTACTGGATCTAAATAAATATCGCCGCTATTAATTTTATCTTCAATTTCTAAACTAGCATCCTCAAAGCTTTTTCCTTTTCCCCTTAAAACTCTTTCATCATATTCTTTAATTAACAAATCATATTCTTTCATTTAGTATTCCATCTCCATTTCATGTTCATCATTTTCTAATTCCTTATCTTCTTGATTTTCATACAAAGTATTTTTACCATAAGTTATCTTTGTAATATTCAAAAAATCAAATTCTTTTTTATAGCCTTGTTCTTTATGTTCTTCAAGAAATTTTTCTACACTTTCATACGATTTGTTATAACTACATTCGCTCTTATCATTTCTCTCTAATGCTCCTTGAAAAGTATATTTAGAAAATTTAAAAGTAAGTTCATCACCATTATAGTTAATTGTTATATTAATCATTTGAGCTTCTACATCTTTTATTGCTTTATATAATTCCTTATTTTTATATAAACTAGCATATTCATTGTCTTTATTTTCAAGTATTTTTGATAGATAATTATTTTCAAATTCATTATGATTTAGCATAAAACCAATTCTTTTTTTTGTTAATTCGTCACTTAACATTACTTTGGATTTTTCTTTAATAGTTTGTTCTGGATTGTCTAAATAATCTGTATATATACTATTTGAATCTTCTAGTAAAAATTTATCATATTCATAATTAGCATCATATCTAGTTTCAGCAAAATAAGGTATTTCAATTACAATATCATCTGTAGTTATAAAGTGTCTTTCAACATCTTCTTCTATTCTTCTAAAAAAGTTTTTTTCATTGTCATAAAAATTATTATGACAAAGTTGTCTTAATTCATCCTGATTATTTATTGTATAATTTTTAATATACTCATTCATATCTTTATAGATTTTTCTTTTCAAATTACATATTTCATCAAATTTAATATCTCTATCTTTTAATACATCTCTTAAATCATAATCAGCATTATATATAACTTTATCTATTTTGTCATAAAATCCTGCAAAACTAAATGAATCATTATTCATTTTATTTTTATATAATCTTTGACTATAAAGTGTATCAAATCTATGATTATAGTTAATCTTTAAATATTTTTTATTAAAATATTCTCTTTCACCATCTATATAATCAAATGGTTCTTTTGAATCACTTAAAATAAATTTTTCTAATTCATCTTTCATAATAATTAGTTTCTCCTTTCTATTTCCTGTACCATTTTTTCAATATCTTTTTTATTATTTTCACTCAAAATCAAATCTCTTAAAAACTCTGTTTGTCCGTCATATAAATACATAAATGGTTCTGAAAAGGGTATATATTGACTTATCAAATTTATAATTTCAATAGTTATGGTATTCTCATCCATTTGATATTTAGAGCTTTCCATAGTACCACTAATTAAAAATTTACCTTTATTATCATATAAAAAATAATTAGCACAATAAGTTGATACTGATATATGTAATATATTTTCTTCTGTACTAATTACTAATATATCTCTATTATTTTTCTTCATTATGATCTCCTATTATGTAAAATTCACTTGGAATATATATACATACATATTTTTTGTTTGTTTTAATTTTTGACTGTATTTGTTCTGAATTAAACATTTTTTCAGAATAATTTAAAGGTAAATAATTACTAAGTTTTAAAAGTTTAATAAAGTTTATTTTTAAAATATCGCAAAGGCGTATTAACAATATTAAATTATAATTAATTCTTTCACCATTTTCCCAACGACTTAGTTCAGTATCGCTCATACCAACTAATCTTGCCAAACTTCTAATACTATATTTATTTTTAAGTCTTTCATTTCTCAATACTTCGCCTATCAATAAATAATTATATTTCATTTTTTCTCCTTTTCTTTTTAATAATCCAATTCTATTTCTCTATCTTTTAATTCTTTTTCAAATAATTTATTTTGATAAATACTAGATATTTCTTTTAATCTTTCAAAATCAATAATGCTCATACTTTTAATAGCTTCTTTATTTTTCTCACAACATTTAAGTAAATACTGTGTCTTCCAAAAATCTATAAATTCTTTTTCAGTCAAGTTATATTCTCTTAAATCATAATAACCTTGATATGGGATATAACAATTTTTACTTTTGAACATATCTGGTATTTTAAAATCATTAATATATTTCTTTAAAATATTTTCAAGTTCTATATTGTATGATAAATTAGTTTGTTCCTCGTTTCCTACTCTACAATAAATTAACACTTTTTTATTATCAATCAGTTTTATCATCTCCTAATTTGTTTCTAATTTCATTCCTAAATAAATACCTGCTGAATCGGTTAATGGAGTACAACGACCTGCTCTATTTAATTTTTTTAATTCACTGGCACAAGCTTCAACTACATTGTTCATTGCATAACCATCAGAAAATAAAAAGTATTTTGTAATCTTAGAATCATTTTTTAGCTTGTTTTCAGGCTGTTTTGTATTGTTAGTAGTATTTGTATTATTTGATTGTTTTTGTTCTTCTTTTGGGTTATTTTCCGGTGTTTCCTGTTGCTTTTCTTTTACCAAAACTTTCAAAGATTTTTGAGTCATATTATTTGAATTATCCAATACATAATAAATAATTTCTGATTCTCCTATTTTAGAAGTATCAATTTCAAAATAAAGAACTTTATTTGTTATATCACCATCAACTTCATCAGTTGCTGATTCTATATAAGATTTATAATCTATTTTGTCACCCTCATTTATTTCAATAGATTCTTTATTTAATACTAAAACAGGAGGCGTTATATCAATTTCTTCCTTTATGATTTCTTTATTATCATTAACTGGTTTATTAGATAACCTGCTATAGACAAATAAACCAATCATTAAAATAAAAAGAAAAGAAATCATAATTATTAAATTTCTTTTCCTCTTATATTTTCTATACTTTTTTAATAGTTCTTCATCCGTCATTATTTTCCTCCTTCAAAAGAGTAATATTAGTACATATCATCTGTTATATCCCTATCAAATTCATTGCTTTTCTCTTGATTAATCTCTTTATTATGTTCAATCCATGATTCAATAAATTTAATATCTCTTATACTTGTTATATCTCTATTAGATGAATAAAAAGCTTGATTAACTTTTGTAAAATCAGAATTAACTTCTATTGTAATATAACTTTGTTCTGGGTTATCTATTTTTCTAATAAATCCTATATTACTACTTCCATTTGCATATCTATCACAATAAGATCCTACGCAGTTATGATTATTTCTTCCTTCTTGAAATAAATCTTCAATATTTTGAGGGAATATAACTTCTAATTCATCATCCCTATATTTATATTTTTCTATAATCTTTAATCTATCTTCTATTTTTTTATTTAAAGTTATTTGTTTTTCTTTTTCTTTCTCATTGTACTTTTCTCTTTGAACTAAATTATAATTTCTCAAAACTACATCATGTTCTCTTTTTAATGAATTACTATTAGTTAATGGTTCTATATTACATTCTAAACACATTTTTATATAATCTCTTAGTATTGTAATTGAATCATTTATAGATATCGCCTGATACATATCAACACGAGATAAATAATTTAAAAGTGTATCTAGTGTATATAGTTTTTTATTATTATACTCTGAGTTAAGAATATTTCTTATTGCTCTTATAGTTGAAGCATCTCTAACATTCAAATTAAGAATAGTATCTAATTGATCCTTTGATAAGTTATCTTTTTGAATCCATATTCTATATTCATTCCACATTCCTATATCAGAAATACCTTCTTTTTGTAATGATTGCCATGCAAATTTAGGTAACTTAGTAATTTCATTCATGTTGTTGCCGTTCTTAAAACTTCTTGAATATAGATCGTTAGAACTATGAAGCCAATTATTTACAATTCTTCCAAATCCTGATTTTACCATTTTTTCTATTTGAGGTGTTTCTATATATTTCATAGCATAATTTAATAAATTTATCTTTATATCACTATCTACATAACGCCCTCTTTGATAATTTGGAGCATTAAGATAAGTCTTAAATTCATCTATTCCAGAATATTTATTATTTTCTTTAAATAAATTTATAACTTCATTATAAATTAAACTTCTTGAAGAAAAATCGTAAAAATAACCATATCTTATATCTTCAAATGATTTAATATTAAAAATTTCATTTCTATTATATTTCATCAAAAATTCTCCAACATTATTTATAGAATTAAAATTTCTATCAAAAAAATTTGATAAATAATTTGTATTTACATAAAAAAATGAATTAAGTATAGGTACATAGAAAAAAATATTTTTATAAGTTCTTTGATTGCTATACTTATTATCAATATAAAACACTCCATAATAATCTTCTATATGGTTACTTAATAATCTATCTAATTCATCTATAATTGCCTGTTGCTCTATTACTGTATATTCAGAAATATTTTTGGGTTTTTCCATTTTAATTTATCTTTTCATGAACAATAAATAATAAATCTTTTTTTGTTTCATTACCTGATAAATCTTTTACAGAATAAGTAACAGCAAATTCCCCTACTTTTGATGTATCAATAGTGTTATAAGTTACTTTATCTATCAAATCACCATCAACCTCATCAAAACAATCAACTATAAAAGACTTATAATCAATTTCATCATCTTGATATATAATAAATTTTTCTTCTTTTAATAATAAGTATGGTGGTGTTATATCCTTCCTTTCACTATTGATTACTTCATCATTATTACTTTTTTTATTACTAGATGGAATTAGATATTTTACAAAACAAGATAATACTGCTAAACCTATTACAACACCAAATACTATTTTTTTATTTTTCATATTCTCTCCTTTTAATCAATCTAAATAAACAAAACCCACTATATAATATCCACTTGCCATACGGCTCTTTTTGAATTCAGTAAAAGAATTATATGTTCTATCTTTGACAAGTTCGTTAGCATGATTATTAGCATATTCAACTTGATTACAATCATCTTTGCCATAACAAGCATTGCCCACATTTCCTTCACTAATCTTTATTGTTTTACCATCATAGCTTTCAACATAAGCAACATGACCAAACTTACTTCCTGCCATAACAACTATTGAGTTTACTCTTGGAGCATTACCAGTATTCAATCCCATTGCAATAGCTTTTGTAGTCCATGTTTGAGCATTTCCAGTTGGTGTTTTAACATTCATACTTTCTAATGCTCTACCCAAACTATACCAAGTACATTGTCCTTTATAACCACTTGTTGCTAATGAATTTTTCAAATAAAAATTGCTATTTAAGTTTCTTATTGTAGTATTGCTACCAAACTTTATCCCATGATCTTGGTATTGCTTATCAAACTCATCATATAAATCATCTGAAGTATATAACATATTAATAAGTTCTATCTGAGAAGCATTTAATTCTTTTTGACCTAATATTTGCGTGCCTTTACTTTGCATATACTCATTTGCAGAGCTGAAATTATTATTTATCCATTCTAAATATTCTTCTAAAATAGGATTTACTATAACCATAACTTTGATTGTTTTCTCTGTCTTTAATTCATCTTTACCAGCTGATACTTTTTGATCAATAATGTAATGTTTTTCAAAAAGTTCTGCATCTTTAAATTTTTGCAATAACTTTTGTTCTGACAAATCAAAAGATGAATCTTCACCCAGTCCTTGAATTAAAGAAAATACACTACGCCAATCTACCATTCCATAACTTCCTCTAACTCCAACAGATATAGAATCAGGATTTTGCTTTAAAAAGTCATCAACTTCCTTATCGTATTCTTTTTGAATATTAGTCATATAAGTTTGATAAGAGTTTTTACTTTCACTACTACTTGAAAATATACTACAACTACCAAATATAATTATAAACGCAAATAAAACAGGTATAATTATTTCTGCGTATGAAACGATAAATGTTAATATCATCTTGATACATTTTTTCATTACTTCCTTTAAAGCCATTTTTAACTTATTAGTTAAAGGTGATGTTATTTTCTTAATTCCCTTTTTTATTGGCTTTTTAACATTTTTCATAACTTTTTTAGAAGCACTTTGTTCTAATCTTTTGGCTGATGTTTTTAAATATTCTGTACCAGTTCCATCACTAGAAATTGCTTTAGTTAAATCACTTGATGCTTTAGTTAATCCTCTTTTTGTTTTTTCTATCTTCTTGCCAATTTTACTAACTGTCGTTACACTTTTAGAAATTTTCCCTTGATTATCATTAAAGCCAATTTTATTTGAGATATTTGTCCTTAACTTACTTGTCTTCTTTACACCATTATCTTTATTATTTGATTCAGCTTTTTCATTATTTATATTTGTTTTTATTTTGGAGTTATTATTAAGATTATTATCTAAATTATTATCTTGATTTACATCACTATTATTCTCATTAGTCTTTAATCTTGATTCATACTCTGGTTCTTGATTATCTAAATTTTCATCAGTTTCTTCTGCTTTTTTATCTTCCTCCAACTCATTAAAATATTCTTTTAAGTTAGATAAACCTTTAGCAGATTTATCAGTTAAATCATAGATTTTTTCCTTTGCTTTTGTTCTTAAAACCTTTTCTCTTTCAATACTTTTTGAAACATCTTTATTATTCTTATTTTCCATACTATCTTGCCTGTTGTAAATTATCAGTATTATTTATTCTATATATTTCATAATCTTTTGGAATTTTGTTTGTAAAAGGAATAATATTTGATCCATACACTAAAAGACCTTGCCCAGTCGGAGCATCTCCTTCTACATATTCTGATTCTTCTTTACTAATACCAAAGATACTACATATATGAGGTAGATCAAGAGATTTTTGTTTTAAGATTACTGCAAACTCTGAATTAGAAAGTATTTTTCTTCCTTGTTCATTTTCTAAAACATCAGCAATATTTTGAGTAATGACTGTATTTATTGCGTAAAATTTTCTACCTACTTTATAAAACTTTGCAATGTACTGTGCTGAGTATGGATTGCCAAGTAAAATGTGCATTTCATCAATAAAAATCCATGTATATTTTTGTTTCTTCTTATTTGATGCTAATCTATTTTGTAAGTGATCTAGCAATACTAAATACCCTGTTGATTGTAAACTAGAAGATAGTTCACTTATATCAAAACAAACTAATCTATTTTTAATATCAATATTAGTATCTTTTGAAAAAATATCTAATGAACCTGAAACATATCTTTCAATTATAAGTGCCAAATCTTTTGCTTCTTGTTCTGGTTGTGATTTTAATGAATTATAAAAAATTGGAAGTGTTGGTAATTTAGACTTATCTTGAAAATGACTTTTTTCATATTCTTCAAATATCAATTTACAGCATCTATCTATAATTGTTTTTTGTCCTCCAGATAATCCATTAGCTCCTACTATGCTTTCTAAAAATGCAATTATATATTCTACTTTTGATTTTAAAGGATCATTTCTCCCAGATTCTTCAAGACCGTAATTTAAGTCTAAATCAAAAGGATTTATATGAGTATTAGAATTGGTAGATATAATTATTTTTTGACCGTTAAATGCTTCTAATAAACTTGCATATTCATTTTGAGGATCTATTATACAAACATCATCTTCTGGATACCTAATCATTATTTGTTCAATAATTGTTTTAATATTAAATGATTTACCTGCACCACTTGTTGCAAGTACGCATCCATTTCCATTTATTAGTTTTTTCCTATCACAGAATATAGCATTTTTACTTACTAAATTAGTACCATAAAATAATGACTTAGGATGTAATAAATCCTTACTATTAAATGGAACATTTACAGCAGTTGCTTCGCTAGTCAAAGTTCTTTGGAGTTGAATTGAATTATGTCCTAACGGAAGTGTATGTTGTAGTCCTTCTAATTGTTGCCAAAGAAGTGGTTTCATTTCAACAAGCATTTCTGAAGCAACTTCATGTACTCTTACTGTTTGATCTTCTAGTTCTTCAAATGATGATGCACTGATACAAACCAAAAAATTATTTTGAAATATTTTTTGATTGTTCTTTTGTAAATCATATTGTAATTGCTCAGCATTTGATATTTTCGTTTCCAATTTTTTATCTTTAACATAATTATAATCCAAGTTACTTCTACCAGCTCTTTTGATTTTTTCTAATCTTTCAGTTTCCATAGCTGATAAACTCCTATCAACTTGCTTAATCATTTTAGCTGAATTGGTAGGAGTTATATTTAAAGTAGTCATTAAATTTATGTTTTCTAATGTTGTTATTTTATTATAGAATCTAGGTGTCAAACTTTTAGGTAATTTGCTAACATATAAAATACGCAAGAACTTACTATCTTCTATTTCTATATAATCAGATTCATTCATTAAAATCTTTTTAGGTGCTAACGCATCAAATAAAGTTAATTTATTATCTTCAGCATATTTCATAATATTATCTATTTCTCTATCTTCTAGTGTGGTAGTATTCAAATAATTATATATGAATGATAGTCTTTCTTTAACTGAAACAACATTAACTTTACTTTTCAATTCTTTAAATTTTTGTTCTGTTTTTATACAAATATTTAAAAATAAAGAATTTGCTTCTATAAAGCTTTTTGCTTTTAAAGATATAACTATAAATCTCTTTGTCTGAAGTGTTTCTTCATTAGTACCCAAAGCATTTATTATTAATGTATTAAGTTCATCAATGATTTTCTTTTCTATTTCACTTATTTGTCCTTTGTTATCAAATATAAATTGTTCTTTATATCTTTCAGTTTTAATCGGTGAACCAGCATTAACAACTTCTATATGTGTGTCTTCCCTAAATGAATGTAAAAATTCAAGCCATTTAAAAAAGATACTCTCTGCATCTTCGTCATTAGATTTTGCAAAAGATATATCAGTATATTCCATACATATAGAATATTCATCATCAGTAATTTTGAAAATTCCTGTCTTATTATCTACATCTTTAAATAAATACTTGATAACATCTTGCGTTGTTTTTGGAGTATATACTTTTTGAAGTATTGGTTTCCTTGTTTTACTACTCTTTCTTTGCTTCTTGATTTTCTTCAATATTATTCTCCTTTCCACCAATCTGATTTGCAATTTTAAGTAGAATCTTTGCTTCTTCTTCGTTTAATGTAAAGCTATTATTTAATATATTTATATTACCATACTTCTTTTTGGCACGAGCAAGTTCTCTTTGCTTCTTCCTTTCTTTTTTTAGTTCTTTTACTCTAATTTTATCCTCACGCCTTAGCCTTATACTTTCTTTTTGGTCTTTTTTAGAAATATGTTTCTTTGATTTTTTTAATGCTAATTCTTCATCTGTAATATAAGTTATTGGTTTAGCAAAATTTATATAATTTCTTATCCAATAAAATATTATCTTTTCAGCATTAAGTCCTTGTATAGGAATAAATCCAAAAAAAGCAATGGGAACAGCAACTATTATTACAAGCCACCCTGTTATATCACTTCCAAGTTTAGGACTTAAAAATAAATATAACGGTACAGTGGTAATTAATATTAAAATTGCAAAAATCCATTGTCTTAATGTAAAATTATAAAACTTTTCTTTGTAATCTTTAATTTCATCATGTATTCGTGGTTCTATTCTATCCATTATCTTACCCTCCAGTCCATTTCTCAGCCATATTGCTTGTTAGTGATATTAATGCCATTAAAAATCCATTAAGGAACATAATTGCAATCATTGTACTAATAGATCCAGCATCAGTTAATGTACTTAGTGCTAATGAATATATTCCACTTGCAACAACTATCATTGATGCTTCTATTCCAAGTGCAATAGTTGACATAAAAAATCTTTTACATACAGATTGTCCGTCTTCCCATGCCCCTATTGCTATTGGTATCGGTGAAAATGCAAAACTTAATATTAGTTTTCCTATTCTTAAAAATATCTGAACTAATATTCCTACAAGAGTTCCCATAAAAGGAATATATAAAATAAGTATTATAATTCCCATAAATCCTCTTTCTATAAAGTTACCTGCATTTCTTACCAAGTCTCCCATTTGAGTTGCTAATTCTGGAATAGACGAAGTATTACCAAGTGATGATGTAACTTTTGTTAATAAATCATTTGATATATTCATTATTGCCGACATAAGTTCAAATGAATTTTCTAATAGCATTTTAAATATTAAAAATCTAATACATATAAAGACAACTCGTTCCCAAGATAATCTTTCAAAATCCATTACTTTTTTTGTTAAATCAATTAAAAAGAACAATGTTAATAAAGAAAGTCCTATTGGTACTATAACAGAATGAAGTGTAGAAGCCAAAGTCCAAATACTTGTTCCTGTTATAGTATTCCAATTACATAATCTTCTAATTGTTCCTACAAAATTTCCAAAATCAATTTTAAAGCCAAGGACAGTGAATGTAATTTGAAAAATCTTCTCAATTAAAGATGCCATTCATTTCCTCCTTCTTTGATTTATAGACCGAACAAACTCTTTGACATACTTATTGCCATTACCATACCACCAGCCATTAAAGTCATTAAAGCACGAGATTTACCTTCAGCATCTTCTCTTTGCCAACTTAATGCGAACATAACACCACCTACTAATGCTACTACTCCACCAATTTTAAATAACCAATCACATACAAAATTGATGAAAGCATCAATACTGCTAGTATTACTTCCTGCTGCATAAACAGGTGTAGTACCTAAAATCAAACTAATTAAAACGATATTACTTAAACTAACTAACTTTTTTGTACAACTTAAAACCTTATATTTTAAGTTTTTTATCATTTTTTCTCCTTTTCTTTTTAGTTTTTAATCAAGTAAAATATCTGTTAATGTTTTACTATTAGATAAAACAACATCCTCCTTCATTTTAGATAATTCATAATCGCTTATATCACGCATTTTAAATTTAGGTTCAACTTTTGCAAATGAAAGCCCTAGATAATTTAACATCTTTTGTCTATTAATACTTTCTTTACTAAGTTTTCTTTGAAGTGCATGATCATATAAATTATGAATGGTTTTTTCTTTCATCCAAGGCTCAAAAAGTTCATTATATCTAGGATGGTCTTTTATTTGATATAACTCAGAAGTAAAAGGTTTTAATCCTGATACCAATAATATACAAGTACCTGATTTCATTCTTGATATTTCATCAACATTTGCTAGTTCTCTACCTATAACATCCCATGTCGTTGATGATGAACCTTGCCTTGAAAATGTTCTTCCTGATGACTTTTTATACCAAGTCTTCTTTCCTACCATCAAACTGGTCCATTCTAGCGTTTCTTTAGATCTTGAACCTAAGAATAAAAAATAGTCAACACAGTCAAGTGCCGTTTCCCAACTATCTTTATAAGCCTTCTTTAACTGAGACAATGATTGAAGCCCTATAGTTATTCCAACATTAAGTCCACGGACATAGGCGAGCATTTCAATAAACCTTGGAATGATTCCTAGCTGACTCCATTCGTCCATAAATAATTGACATGGAGTTGCAAGTGATCCATTATTTTTACTAGCGTTATAATCTATAATTGAAAATATTTGAGTATATACAATATTTGCTAAAAAATTAAAAGTTGAATTGTTGGGGCTAGTTATTATAAATATTGCAATTCTACCCTCATCACCTTTTTTACCAATTCTATTAAGTTCTAGTGTATCATCTACTGTCATTTTCTCTAATTCAGCAATATTAAATGGTGCTAAACGAGATGATGCAGTCATTATAATAGTTGACATCATTTTAGGAGATGATGCTGATACTTTAAAATGTCGCCATTGTTTAACACCAATATTATCAGGATCTTTACTTTCCCATACATCAAACATTTTTGAGAGTTTGGAATTACCATCTTTGTCTGGTTCTGCCAATCTAATAAGTTCTAGTACAGTTTTAAAGTTTTTATCTTTATCTTCATAATTAAAAATTACATAATAAACTATTGCTTGTAAAAATACCATCTCAGCTTTTTCCCAGAAAGGATCACCTGTATTACTTTCAATAGTTTCTGATTTTGTATTTTGCATTAATGTATTAATTAAAGTCATAACATCATCTTCAGCTATCCATGAATTATCAGCACTTAATTCTTCCTCAAGTGTTGAATTACTAGTCATATCTATTTTGGTATAATCCTTAGGTACTTTTCTAATATACATAAGTGGATTAAAATGATCGGACTCCCATTTATCAACAAGATTTAAAACTCTTATATCATATCCACGGTTTATTAAACTCATACCACAATCTCTAAGTAATTCACCTTTTGGATCAGTTATTATAAATGTTTCACCACAAGTATTTAATAAATTAACTTTAAAATAATATCTACTTTTACCAGTACCAGGTCTTCCAACTAAACAAACATTTCTATTTCTTTTAGATATTTTCATGTTTTTAGAAAACATCTCTGTTTTTGTAAATATTTGATTATTTTCAAGTATTGGATCTCTAAATTTTTTAGTATTTTTAGGATCTTCCCAATCAGAGCTACCATAAGTATTTTCTTGCATATTTTTCTTTTGAGAAATTAAATAATTATATATAATTGCAAACAAAAAAACACTTACGAATAGTGTTATAGATAATGTCTTTTGATTTAATATTAATGGTGTTGATAATTTATGAAGATTATCAAGTGCTATGCTAAGATATTCTATTTTAAAATTACCACCATTTTGTTCTGCTAAAGTAGTTACCCTTAAAGTATAATAAGAAGCTATTAAAACTATAATGAAAACAATTGTATAACTTGGTTTTCTATCTCTTTTAACGATCAAGTTCTTCTTCCTTTTCTTCTACTTCTTTAGGAATAGTAGTTTCTATAATGTTTTCAACATTTTTCTCAGCAAATTCATCAGCTTCTTTTAATAAATCTGCTGTTTGCGATTTTTTTTTAGCATCTTCCACCATTTCTTCAGTATCCTTTTCACGAACAATAACAGATACTGTTCCATTAGGATTATACTGTGCTATAAAATCTTTACCCTTATATCTTTCTTTAAAGATATTAAATTCTTTAAGTGTTGGTACTTCTACTTGCATAATATCATTTGAATTACTTTCGGTTTCAATGCTCCTTGCACCATTACTACCAAATTCTTTAATAGGTCTATCACTAGGTGCATATTCCCTATACTGATCTAATTCACTTGAATTTATTGCTACAAGCATTTCGTTATCATTTAACACACAAGCACCATGTGAAGAAAGTTCAAATAATGCTTCTCTTATTTCACAATACTGTGCTTTTGTAATTCTTTGTAAACAATAGTTTTTATTATAATCTTTTACCATGCAAGTTCCATAATCTTTTCCCACATCTTTTAATTGATTAGGGGTTAAATTTACATCACGAGTTACTAATGGCTCATAATCTTTTGGATCAACTATACCATCCTTATTAATATCTTCTAATTCATTTTTAGACATCTTTTGAACTCTTAATTTTGTAATTAATTCTAGTTGTTCATTCAGAAATGCTAATCTACTTTTATTACACAATATAATAAATCTATCATCTTTATTTTTTTCATTATCTTCTTTTGATAATTTACTATATTTTTGAGTTTTATTTTTTGCTATGGTATTAATAATTGGTACTTTTTTATAAGTTTTACTTCTTTCTTTCCACTTATCTAATTTAATTTCATTCTTAGCCATTTTTTCTTGTTGATGAAGTGATTGATTCGTTCCTACTTCACCATCTGGTTGCATCTTTTTAATACCTATAATAATACCATTTGCCTTAGCATTAGCAATTATCATTTTCGCTTCTTCTTTTGTTAAAGCTGGAGAAACAGATAATTCTCTTGTTGGTCCATCTTTTTTTAATGCTCTTAAAGAAGAAGAAAAGTTCCTCTGATAAACTCTATTACCCCAAATAATTAGTCTTCTAAAAACTCTTGAAATTACTGCACTACTTTTTACTGATACTCTAACAGCTTTCTCAGTAGAATGTTCTAAATCACTTTTTGCATTTCCATCCACTAATTATGCCACCTCTCTTTCTTTTTCTAAATCTTGTTTTGAAATTAATTCTTTGTTAGAAAAATAAGAATTTAAAAAGTTTATAGTATCCTCCTTAGTTCTAAATACACCTTTTTGAACTAATTCATGTTTATATGGGGCAACACTAACACCTACTGGTTGATATATATAATTATCATTTAATTTAACTTGTATAACTTGTTCAAAACATTCATAAGTTGATTCAATAGTAGTATAAATAAATTCTAATTTATCACTATTAGAATAAAATGTTTTACTACTATTCCCATTTAACAGTAAATTAAAATCTACATTGTTTTTTTGAATTGGAATTATTCTTTCTTTTTGGTTTAATCCATTTTTAATTTCTTCATAAGGATAATTACCGATATATTTACCATTATTAGAATAGAAAGATAATTTTTCATTTTTAGTAAATTCTAAAACAATGTTTTCATCTTCTTGAATACACTTAAAGACACTAACATCAATATATCCAGATACATCATCTAAAATTATAGGAATTTTAATAAAATTATTTTTAATTTCACAATCACTTTTTAACACTTTTATTTTTTCAATATTCTTTTTAAGCGAAGCAGGATAAAATATCTTTAAGTATTTTTCTATTTCGCCAAAGGATAATTTTTTTTGAAATTTTTTATCTTTTCCGTTAAAAGAATACAAAGATATATCTGTTCCTTTTAAGAAATTCTTTCTAGGATGAATTATTAAATAATCACTATCCAAATTCCATTTACATATTTTTTTAGATGCAAAAAGCAATATATTTGGATCATCTACTTTGATATAGAATCCGTTATCCGTTTCTTCATATATTCTTGACTTATAGACTTTACTAACTGGATCTTTTATTGGTTCATAGTTTCCTTTAAAATCAGCCTTAATTATTTTAGATTTTTCTTTTAGTGAATTGGTTTCACTTGACTTAGTTTTATCTTCCCAATAGTGTTTTAATTCAAGACTTGATTTTTCACATTTAAAGTTACCATCTTTATCATAAATTTTATACATACCATTACTCTCTAATTTAGTAAATAACATTTCATTATTATAGGACCAATTACATTTGCTTTTATCAATATAAAAATAATCTTTTCCTTCAGTATTTGGTATCCTTACAAAATAAGATTTTTCAGTTTCTAGGTCTTTTACTAGAAGAACTTTATTTATAGAAAATATATAATCTTGTTCAAGATTTTTTTTACTTTTATCTTGCTCTTTTATAATATTTTCTTTATTTATATTCAATAAACTATCTAAGTTGTTATATAGAAGTATTGTTTTAAAATTACCAGTTTTGCCTTTAAACTCTGAACTTATAAAATCTTTTTCTGTATTTTGAAATAAATTACCAAATTTAAAAAAATCCATTTTTTTAGGATTTAAGAACATTCTGTTTTGAATATTTTCTTTTAACATTTTTACAGTATTATTATCAAAATTTAAAATACCATCTAAATCGCTAACATCATTAATAATATAAAGTTCTTCTACTTCTTCTAAAGCTAATCTTTCATTATCATTAAAACTATTATCAAATTGACTAATAATTTTTTGCTTTTGTTCAAAAGAAAGATTAACAGTAGCACTTCCATTGATATTTTTTATATATGTTTTATCAAATATATCTTCATATTGAAAACTATGAAGTGTTTTATATTCTGAATATTTTGTATCAAGTGCTAGTACATCTTCAAGAAGTAGTTTTGAATTAATACTTGTTTTATTATTATCAAGGTATCTTACATCATAAGCATTAAATATTTCTACTGCCATTTTATTGATGTAATCTTTATTTAATTCACAAAATGAAATCAAAGTTTTATCATTAGAAACATTTATATAATCGTCTATACTTTTAATAATTAAATTATTAATTGCAAGAGTATTTATTGTAGATAAAGGATCTACTTTTTTAATAGATTCTGGTTCTATTATTTCATTTATTTTATCTTTATCAAAATTAGCGTTATTCTCCAAGTATTCAATAAATTTTGCTCTATCTAATGTATTAGAAATAATTTTTTCTTGCATAAGTTTATTAAATACTCTTGAAATATTTTCTATACTAAAATCTTTATTGTTAAAATATTTCTTATCCATTAAGAAAGTAAAACCAGATACCTTTGCTGAATAAACAGATTCTCTAGTTATATTTGTTTCAGATAATTCACCTAGGTCTTTATAATTTCCAAGTTTTGATATATCTAATACACTAACATCAAAATTATTACTTAACAATTCTGGTATCTTATTTAACATTGCATTTAATCCTGCATCATCATTATCAAGTGCAAGAATGATTGATGAATTATTTTGCTTTAGAAGTTTTTGATGTTCTTCTGTAAGAGCAGTTCCCATTAAAGCAACTACATTATCTATTCCTAACTTTTTTGCTCCCATAACATCCATATATCCTTCAACCAAAAATATTTCATCATTATAAGATAGGTTTTTAGCATTTGAATAATTATACAATAATTCTTTTTTATGAAATATTGATGTTTCTGCTGTATGAAGATATTTAGGTTTTTCGTCTTTTATAGTTCTTCCAGAAAAGGTTACAATATTCCCTTTTTCATCTTTTATTGGGAACATTATTCTATCATAAAATACTTCACTTCCATCACTTTTTAAGAATCCAAGTTGTTTTAAAAGATTTTTACTAATTTTAGAATCTGGACTATCCTTTACATTAAGTAATTGACCTTTTACACAAAAACCCAAATTCATTTCTTTTATATCTTCATCAGTTAATCCTCTATTATGCAAATAATCAAGTGCTTCTTTATAATTTGAATGAAATAAATTATAACTAAATAATTTACTTAAATATTCATTTGCATCCAACATTTCTTTTTCTTCTGTGTTATATATCCTAGCATTAGTTTTATATTGATAATCTAGTTTTTTGTTTTTTAATTTTGATACATCAATATTTAGATTAAACTTATCTACTAATTTTATGATTGCTTCATTTACTGATATATTACTATGATTTATTTCTTTCTCATATTTTTGTACAAATGTAATTGGATTTCCTCCAACACCACAAGCAAAACATTTTGCAATATTTTTCTTTTCATTTATCATCATACTAGGATTACTATCATTATGAAAGACACATTTTGCTTTTCCACGACTTATATCAATTCCATACATTTCAAGTACATCTTTAATACTTACTTGTTTTAGAACTTCATTATAAAAGTCTATGATGTTCGCCTCCTATCTTTCCATTTCAATTTCATAATTATTTGTAATATCTTTGTCTTTCATAATTTCTACTTCATATTTACTCTTGTATAACATATCTGAAGCTAATGTCATTAATTTTTTTTTAATAGTATCAACTGTATTAACAATAAACCTTATTGGTGTATCATCTTCTTTATCTCTTAATTCAATATATTTTTCTATATTACTATCAGGATCATAGTTAATACTATATCTTATTAAACTATAAATAATTGTTTGAACATCTCCAGATATTTCTACATCAAAATAAAATTTATTAACTTCATCTAAATTAGTTTGTAATTGCCATCTATCTTTAGATTGCACATTAACATTCCATCCACAATCCTTAATAATAGACTTTAACTTATTTAAAGATAAAAGATTCAAGTTAATTGAATCTCTTTCTTTAAAGTATTTGCCAATTTTTAATTCTTTGAATATTCTGTCAACATCTGAAAATCTTGATGCACAAGAACAATGTTTCAAAAATTCTTGTTCTAATCTTTGTATATCATTATTGTAATAACTAATATAACCAGCTTTATTGTAATGAGCAATATCATCACAGGCATACATGAAAAAATCATATAATAGATTCGTCATATTTGATAAATTGCCACTCTTTTGTAATTGCCTATAATCTTTTACAACCTTATTAAATGAATATACTGAATTACCTGAATATAGTATATTTGATTTTAATTTGTTTTTATCAATACATTCTTGAATTAACAATCTATCGTTAGTTTCAATACCTGTTAAATTTAATTTATTTAAAATTTCTGCTTCTTGTTTTATAATAGCTAGTTTTCCAGATAATCTAATAGTTTCATTCTTTACAGTTAAAGTCAGAGTTTCCATACTCATCCTCCATCCTAGAACATTCACTTGATATAACACAAGCCGAATATAAAAATAATAATATTAAAATTATCATAATAATACTTATAATTATTAACATTACTCTCCTTTCTAGTTTTATTACTTTTAATCAAATTATAAGTCAAAGAAGGATCAAAACTAATCCTTCTTTTTCTTATTTTTAGATTTTTTTGTTTCATAAACTAATAAACTTATTACAGATAATAAAGACGCACTGCAAACCACTATATAGATTGTAGGATTATCATTAAAGTCAGTTTGAATTACTGGAAGTAAACTATCTTGATAAATAATACTATAAGTTAAGTCTTGATCTGTTTCTACTAAATTATCATTAACAAATAATCCTTCAGCATCAAATTTCACTTTAACTACTTCACTTGATATAGCATAACCTTGAGGAGCAGTTTTTTCCTTGATATACCAAGTTCCATAATGAATTGGTATTAATGCTGTACCATTCTCTATATTAGCACTATAATTTTTTACTACTTCTTTGCATTCATAATCCTTACATAAATCAAAAGTGAAATCCTTACTAATTATATTTTGCATAGTTAAACTATCAACTTTATTTATTAAAATATAATTCTTAATTGCTTCATTATAAATAGTTATATCATTTTTAACAGCAGTAACATCACTTCCTTGATATTTAGAATTAATAGATGTTTCAGTATCATTTTCATAATAACCATCTAATGTTTTTATTTCTTTTATTTCAAAGTAAATGTCATCATCATAAGAAAGTGGTAAATCTGAATTAAATTTTACTTTACCATCTTTGTTTGACATAGCTGTTTCAATTAATGTTCCTGCTTTTACTAATACGCTTTCTCTTCTATTTTCACTTTTTAATGAACGAAGTTCAAGTCTAGGTATATATGGGCGAATTATATCTTTTTTAGCATATAAGCCAAAAATAACACCTTCTAATGGTGTTTTATTATCTTTATCCAATTTAGTTATATCTGTTTCTATTTTTTGTCTTTGATTATTTATAGATATACTCTTAAATACTACTTCTTCATTGTTATTTTCACTCGTAAGTTCTACAGTATATCTTGTTTTATCTATTGTCATACCTTTTGGGACTTCTACTTCATAAACTACATATTTTCCAAGTGGTAAATATGCTGATTCTGAATAACCATATTCTGTTTCAAGTACATCAACTATAGTACCTTTTGAATAAATAATTTCTCCAGTATCAGGTCTTTTAATATCTTCGGCTGCTTCAATATTTGCCTTCATACCAGATAATGGTTTATTTTCATAAATAAACTTTATATTGCCAGAATCATCTTTAATAGCATCTACTAATACTTCACCTGTTTTTTCAATACCAATAATACCCTTAATAGACTTATCATACATTGTTATTATTGTATAAGTATTACCATCATTATCAGTTTCTAGGATATTAGTATTATTAATTGAAAATTCAACACCATCCTCATTAATTAGATATGAATTTGGTTGTTTAATTTCTTCAAGTTTATATTTACCTGCTTTTATTTCTTCTGGAAGTAGAATAGTTCCATCTTTACTTGTTGTAAATTCTTCTGTTAATTTGCCATCTATTTTTTGTTTTAAATACTCATTAGTTTCTAAGTTTTTGATTTTAAATGTTGTTGATGATGCTGAAATAATTCTTTCTGTACCAGCATCTTTTTTAACTAATTTTAGATGTGTTCTAAAAACAGAATTACTTACTACATAATTTTTTGTTTCTTGATTTTCTTTCTTTACAACAAACTCCCAACTATCTTTTAAATAATTAGTATTTATATCTCCACCAATTTGTTTAATTACAAATGTTCCATAACTTAATTGTTTTGATGTTGCTTCACCATTCTTTGATGTAATTATGTGATCATATTCTGTATTAGTGTATTCGTCTTTATGTTTATATGCTTCTTCTACACTGCCATATTTTTCAACATACTTTTTAGCAACAACAATAAATTCTGCACCTTCTTCAGGTTTTGTAATTTCACTTTTATCACCAGATATAATTACTTTATTTATTTTAAAATTACCTGTAATTATTTCTTCTTTAACAACTGATTTTGAAGTTACAATATTAGTGGATGAATTAGGTGTTATTGAAAAATCTTCTTCTTTAGGATTTAATTTATATCCATCTGATGGAGTTAATTCCTTCCAATAATAATCACCTAAATATAAATCACTAACTTCTGCTTCACCATTAACAGTTCTAACTCTTGCTATTTCTTGACCTGCATTATAAATAATATTACCATCAGCAGGATCTAAAATATTATTTCTAGCATATAATCCATATAAAGCATCATCTAATGTTGCTTCATTTTGAGCAATAGTAGTATCTTTATCTACCTTCTTTAATTTAGCAATACCTTTTGTTCTAAGATTAGTCATACTTAAAGAAATACTTCCACTACCTGTTTGAGAATCACTGATAGTATTATTATTTGGATCTAACCAATACTTTTCATTAGATTTTACTTCAACTATTTTAAAATCATGCTTTTGAGATGCCTTTTCAATAGCTTTTTGTTGTGCTTCTACATCTGCACTTGCTCTTGCTTCAGCTTCACTTTTAAAAATTCCATCTTCAATCTTAGCTTTGTCTTCAGCATCTAATTGATCATAGTTTTTTACATATTTTTTAGGAGATGATTCAACTTCAAATGTTACATTAGAAGTTGCTTTGGCATAACCTGTTTCATCAGTTACAGCTGTTGCAAATTTAACACCATCACGATAAAATTCAACTTCTACACCTTTAATTGGCTTATCTGTTTCTTTATCACTCTTATAAAAAGAAACATCAACACTTTCAGTTGATGATTTTTTTGATGTTAAACTATCATACTCGGCTTCTACTTTAACAAGTCTAAATACATGAATATAATCATTACCATTTACTCTTATAGATGTACCTCTTGTTGCAATCCCTTGAGCCATTATTGCATCTCCTACACCATACTTTTCTCCATTTGCACCAAACATTGAAATATTACCGTTGTACACATGAATTAAAGCAACATGACCTGAACCAGTATAGTTTGCTTTATCTTCTGGTCGTTGTATAACTAAGTCTCCATTTTTGAATAATGAAGCATTAGATTTAACATCTTTTATATAACCACTCCATATATGTACAGCATCCTCAGGGTGTTTCATTGCATTATTATACATTGCTGCTGGGGCATATCTTGCTCCTGTTCCTTCGGGCTGAGGATTGTCAATATCATACGGATGCGTTCCAACTATACTTGTACCAATTCCTAATTTATTTAAAGTTCTTGTAACCAATCCTGTACAAGTACCAACCTCATAATAACCCCAATCACTATAAGTTTGTGCTACTTCAATTATCTTATCTCCTGATACATTTGATAACGCACTTACTTTTTGAACAAACGGAGTTATTGGGAAAGACGACATAAAAATTCCTACTATCATCACGACATTTAACAACTTTTTAAATATTTTTTTCAAAATTATTCTCCTTTCGACATAAGTTGTACAACCGTAAAACACTAAAAATTTTTATATCACTCTCCTTTCAATAAAAAAGAAAAATTGCATGAAAAAAAGAGATAAATAAATATCTCTTTCACTTTCTTACAACTTTTCTATATTACCATAATAACACATTTTAAAATGCAAGTAAAGTGCAAAATGAAAATTTGCAAAGAAAATTCATAAATATAAATTATTATTTCAAATACTTTCTCATTATAAAATTTATATTCTTCTTATTAACTGGTTTTAATATGTAATCGTTAAATCCTTCTTCTAAGTATTTCTCAAAATTATCCTCATTACTCTTTGATATAAATATAATTGAGTTAAAATCATAACCACCAAGTTTTTCTATAGAGTTCAATGTGTCAAAATATTTTTCGTCATCATAAATAGTATCATCTATCATAATCATATCATAAGTTTTATTCTCTGATATTTTTATTTTCAAATTTTTAAAACTATCAACGACATCAACATCTGATTTGTATGGTCTTAATAAAAGTAATATTTCTTTTAAACGGGTGTTATTTTTATTAACAATTAAGATCTTTTTACTTGAAGCATCAAAATATTTTACTTTTAATCCTTTATTTACCTCTTGTTGTTCCAATACTACATAAGGATCAATAATTCTTTGTCTAACAGATAAAATCAAATCTTTTGTTCCAAATTCATCTCTATTAACATTTAATTTTGCACCAAATAATGAAGCTAGTTTTAATATTTTATTATACTTTATATTCTCTCTTGTATCACTAAATTCTAATTCATTTGCATTTTTTACTTCTAAATCATAAGGCTTCTTCGTGCTAATATAGCAATCTAGATTTGGGTCTTGGGTGATAAAATGGAATTTTATTTTACTAAATCTTCCAACGGTAATTGAATCCATTTTTATTATTAAATCATCTTTTTTTATTATATCTAACACATAATCATAAACTGATAAAACAAGTTGTTCTACTTTTGTTTTATCACCATACAATACACTAGGAATTTTATTTTCAAAATTTGTTAAAACATTAATTTTTTTATTCTTTTTATCATAAAAAATCATTTTTCTCAAATCTTCTAATAATTCATTAGATTCATACTCTTTTTCTTTTAGAATAAAACTTCCACTTTCAATTTTACCGATTTCTATAAGTCCTGTAGCCTTGTCAACAAAATCAATATTATATTTTTTTATATACTTTAATTCTTTACTCAATTCGTTTATATCTTGATAATTAACTTTTTTATATCCAAATGTTTGCAGCTTATTAAATGAATTTTGTAATTCATCGGATAATTCATTTAAAGCATTTAATGTTCTGTCTCTTGATTCCTCTGCAATCTTTTTAGAAAATGCCAACTCCTTGGCTATTTTTATATCTGGATTTTCTATTGTATAATACATCAGTGTTGTAACTAAAGCAAAACAAGTATTTGCAAGTAATAAATTAGGATAAATCTTTTGAACTATAGCTACTATTGCTAACAATATTACAAAAAATATTATTGGCATATAACCTTTATTTTTTAAATTTTTAATATTTTTTATAATATAGATAAACATTATTATCATATAAAGTGCTGATAATCCAAATACTGTATCAACACTAGGACCATATGAATATTTCATACCATTTTGATTAAAAAAAGAAATTGGTAATAATATTACAGCTCCTATAACAAATGTTGTTATAATCCAAAATATTACATATGTTTTTTTATACTTTTTTTTATAATTAATTAATAATTTATTTTCGTTATTTCTTGTAACAATAAATACATATTCCATAAAGTAACTTAACCAGAACACACATAATATTAAGTAAACTTTTAATGATATTACGAACAACGGAATTTCCATATTTATTGGAATTAATGTTATGTATATCTCTGAAAATAAAGATGTCAACGAAACTATTACTAATCTTGAAAATATTTTATTTTCACTAGTATTAACTTTTTCTTTTGTAAAATAAACAATAGCAACCATAATCATATAAAACATTGATGCTATTGATAAAAATATTGTACCACTACTTCCCATCTCTTACTCACCTACCTTAATTAATTATAACATAAATATTCAAAAAAAAACCAACAAAATTGTTGTTTTTTGATTTTTTTATTTTTTTAAATATTTAATTACCGTATCATATAAATCTTCTCGTTTAACTGGTTTTGAAATAAATTCATCAAATCCCGAATTCAAATATTGTTCTTTTGCTGTTGTTGTAGCATTAGCTGTTATAACAATAATAGGATTTATAAAATTCATTTCGTATTTTAATTTTCTCATTGTATCTGTTCCACTCAAACTAGGCATCATATCATCCATTAATATTAAATCATACTTGTTTCCTGAATTTATTTTTTCGATTGCAAGTTCTCCAGATAGGCAAGTCTCACAATCAAATCCATAATGTTTCAAATAATTTTTTTCAATATTCAAATTCATATTATTATCATCAACTATTAATATTTTATAATTATTATTTGAAACAGCAACTTGTTCTGACATATTTTCTTGTTGATATGTATTAATAATACTATCATCAATTATCTTTTGCAAGAATACAACTGTAAAAGTAGAACCTTTGCCCACTACAGAATTAACTGTTATTGTACCTCCAATTATTTCAACTAAACTTTTCGTAATAGCTAAACCCAAACCAACACCATCAATATTGGAATTAGTAACTTCGCTATCTCTAGTAAATTTTTCAAACAATTTATCCATTACTTCTTTACGAATACCTCTTCCAGTATCACTAATCGAAATTATTAATTTACAATTATCTTTATTGTTAATACATTTTACCGAAAAAATAATTTTTCCTTCATCTGTATATTTTATGGCATTGGTTAATAGATTAGTTATAATTTCTTTTATTTTCAGTTTATCACCATATAGCTTTTCTGGTAAATCTTCGGCATAATTTTTTATAAAATCTATTGGTTTGTTTCCAATTCTACATTTTACCAAATTATATAGCTCATCAAACATTTCTATCGGTGAATATTCTTTCTCTATCAAATCTATTTTACCAGACTCGATTTGCGATATATTTAGTATTCCTGTTCCTATTTCCAGTAAACTATTTGATGCTGTGTTTAAATCTTTCAAAGCATCTCTGCCATCATCAGACAAATCTTTTTCATCATTTAATAATTCTATTGAACCAATAATTGCATTCATTGGTGTTCTTATTTCGTGACTCATACTACTTAAAAAATCTGACTTGGCATTATTTGCTTTTTCTGCACTTTGTTTTGCAAATTCAAGTTGAGCTATTAATTTTAAATCAGGATTTTCTATAGTATTGTACATTAAATATATAATCAATCCAAACACTGTGTTTGTCAATAATACTTGTGGATTGAATTTTTGAATTATTGCACATATTATTAATAAAATAAATAAAACTACTATTGGTAAACAATTTTTTTGTTTTATTTTTTTGAAATGTGTTACTAGCAAAACAAGAATTGTTAGTAAATATATTCCTGTTACAGTGAAAACCATGTTAACGCTTGGTCCACTTGTATATTTTGCACTACCTATATCATTAAAATAAATAGGTAAAAATAAAATTCCTACACAACATAACACATTCATTACTAAAAATATATAATAAAGTTTTTTGTATCTTTCAAAATTATCTAAATCACTTCTTTTAGTATCAAATACTGTTATCACGAATGTATAATCTATAAATCTTGATAACCACAATACTATAAATACTAAAAAAATTTTTTGAACTATAGAACTTATTACAGAAATATTTACTGTAAATACTATAGCAAGTTCAGAAATCATTGATAAAATTGACAAAATCAATAACTTAGTAAATATTTTATTTTCTAATTTATTGATTTTCTTTTTTCTTTGAAATAAAATTGTTGTAATTATAGTGTAAATTAACGCAGATACTGTGAGATATATAGTACCACTAGCACTCATATAATCATCCTCCTAGAAAACACACGATCGTCTTTATTAGGTACATTATATCACAAAAAAACAACAATATCGTTGTTTTTTGATTTTTTTTCATTTTTTTGTAAAGGAAATGTCATTAAATCATTTTTTCTTTATCAATTTTTTTACTTTTTGATTTTTTACTATATCATTTCCTATATTTTCTAGTGTTCTAAAATCTTGCTTATCGTTTGGAGTATAAGGAATTTTATCTATTTGTTCAAAATAAGTTGGGACTTCATAATCTGGTAATTCTTCAACACATTTTTGTTTTATTTGATCTTTAACTTCATCAAATAATAATGTTTCATCTTTTAAAACTATAAATGCCATAGGTACTGACAAAGATTTTTCATCATCTACACCTACTACTACACAATCTTGTACAAATGGTATAGAATTAATAACTTCTTCTATTGTATCAGGACTAATTTTGAAAGCTTCTTTTTTTATAAGTCTTCTATTTCTTCCCTTTGGAATGATATATCCATCTTTATCAATATAGCATAAATCTCCTGATTTTACCCATTGCTTTGATAATTCATCTATCACTTTTATTTTATTTGTTTCGTCTGAATTGTTTAAATATTCAACAAAAAGATTATCTGATGATATATATAATTCTCCTATTTCTCCTTGTGGTAATATTTCTTCAGTATCTGGATTTACCACTTTAACTTCTATACCCCTCATAGGTACTCCAATACTGCCAGGTTTATTAGCATACATAGGACTAACTATTGTAGCACCCAAACACTCGTTATTACCATAACCATTAACTATAACCTTATTAAAAGTTTGTTGCATTTCTATTAATTCATCTGCACCAATTTTATCTCCACCAGACACAAAAACTTTTGCTCTTTCAATTCCCTCTAAAACTCGCTTCAATTCTTTCATTTTTTGTTTTAATTCTTTTCTTGCCGACAATGAGTCATCTTTTTCTAATTCAGCGATACTTTCATTTAAGTCTAGTAACTGTTTATACATATATCGGTAATGTAAAGGAGCTGCTAGCGATATATCAAATTTTCCTAAATCATTATATACTGTATTTTCATCTACAAAAGGACTCATTTCTGCTTTCATCGTGAAAGCCATGCTAGCGTATATAGAATTTCCCAATCCATATATAATAAATGGTGGAATTGAAATATGCATTGTATTTCCTTTATAAAAAGGTAAATCTGTATATGCCATCTTTTGTACAGCAGAATTGAAATTATATTCAGTGTGAACAATTTGTTTTGGCTTTCCTGTACTACCACTAGATTGTACAATTAAAGATGGTCTATCCTTTTCAAATGGAACTGGTGTAATTAAATTATTTGAATCAATACCTTTTATAAAATCATTGAATCTAACAAATCTGGAATCATCTGGTAATACCACTTTTTTTCCATCTCTCTTATCTTTTAATGTAGCCAACATCTTTACAACAGGAGACAAATAATCTTTCGGCGAACTTACAACAACTTTTTTAACATCTGTTTCATCTATTATTGACTCTATTAATGGAAGCATATCTTCAAATACAATTATTGTTTTACAATTACTACTATTAATATATCTTATTACATCTTTTGCTTTAGATCTTAAATCTATCCAAGACATAGTTGCTCCAATTTTAGAAAGAGATAATAATGACTGCTGAACAATTGGCATACTTATAGTTAATATAGCCACATTATCTCCATCTTTTATTCCAATGTTATGGAAAGCTTGAGCTAATTTGTCTGATGAAATTATTAAATCATTATAACTCATGTCATTTCCCATAAAACCCGTAGCTTTTAAGTCTAAATCATTTGAACTTTCTTTATTAACTAACGAATACATAGTTTGATTCAAATCAAATTCTTTAATAGGCTTTCTTCTATGATATTTATTATATTCAAAATTAAAATTATTATTTGCCATTAACATTCCCCCAAACTTATACAATTTTATTTTAAATCATTTGAAAAAGAGTTATTAGCTTTTTCAAAATAATAGCCAAATAACCTTTTCTATTCAAAAATTAACTTAATGAATTTTTTCTTGCCTTTTTGTATTAATAGAGCATCATTATCTAGCAAATTCATATCAATTAACATATCAGTAGAAGTAACTTTATTATTATTAATACTTACACCATTTTGATCAATTAATCTTCGAGCCTCAGATTTTGACTCAAATATACCTGATAACATTAATACTTCTACGACATTAATAGCTTCTTTTAAAATTTCTTTGGATACTTTTTTTGTTTCAGTATTATCAGAGTTACCTTTATTACTGAAAATATCTTCACTTGCTTTTTTTACTTTTAATGCTTCTTCTTCCCCATGTACAAGCTTTGTTACTTCAAATGCCATTAATTTTTTAGCACTTCTTATATCCTCTTTGCACATTCTCTTTATATCTTCTATCTCATAATCACTAAAGAATGATAATAATCTTTCTACATCTTCATCAAATGAATTCATGAACATTTGATAAAAATCATATACTGTTGTTTTCTCTCTAGAAACCCATAATGTACCAGATGCTGTTTTTCCCATCTTTTCTCCATCTGCTTTTACTAATAATGGACAAGTTAATGTTTGTAATCCTCTATCTTCTTTTTCATTTGCAAAATCCATTTTTCTAGCTAGCTCAACACCAGCAATCATGTTTGCCCATTGATCAGATCCGCCTATTTCTAATGTACATCCATACTTTTCATTCAAATATACAAAATCATAAGCCTGCATTAACATATAACCCATTTCTAAGAATGTTAATCCACCTTGTTCTAATCTATTTTTATAACAATCAGTTGCTAACATTTTATTAACATTAAAGTGAACTCCAATATTTCTCATAAAATCAATATATGATTCAGGATTAATCCATTCTGCATTATCTAAAATTAATGCTGGATTTTCTCCATCTACTTCCACAAATCTTTTTACAAGTTCTTTTACTTCTGCCTTATTATGTGCTACTTGTTCTTTTGTTAGCATCTTTCTCATGTCTTTTTTGCCTGTTGGATCACCAATTAATGCTGTTGCTCCTCCAATAACAATTATTGGATGATGTCCCATTTTTTGTAATCTTCTTACCATTGTTAAAGCAAAGAAGTGTCCTATGTGTAAACTATCGGCAGTTGGATCTATACCCAAATAAAATGTTTTAGGTTCTCCACCGTTTAACATTTCTTTAATTTTTTCTTCGTTTGTCGCTTGATATACATATCCTCTTTCTTTTAATACATCAAATGCTTTTTTCATATACTCATCCTCCTTCAAAAAAAGCGAACTATCTCAATCCAATATAAGGACGAAATAGTTCGCGGTACCACCTTAATTCATAGTAATTTTACTATGCACTTAAAATTATAACGGTTCAACACCGATTGAACTCAAAAATTGTAATTCATTTTTATAATTGTACTGATTTTCACCACACATCAGTTCTCTAAAAACAAACTATAAAAACTACTAGGTATTTTTTTCAACATTCAATAAATCTACACATATACATTATATCATATTATTTTAGTTTTGTGTCATTTTTTTCAATAATTTAAAAAAGTTTTAGTATTTTTATCTTTTTACTAAAACTTTCATATAATTCTTTTTACCACGCCTTAACACCATTTCATTATCAACAATGTCAGATTCTGTAACAATCTTAGGATTGTCATCTACTCTTTTTTCGTTTAGATATATTCCACCTTGTTCTAACAATCTTCTAACTTCACTTTTTGATTTTGCCATTTGAATTTTAACCATCAAATCTGCTAAATCAATACCTGGTTTTATTTCACTAAAATCAATAGTATAGTTTGGCATCTCAACTGATGTTCCCTTACCATAGAAAATATCTTCACTTGCTTTTTTTACTTTTAATGCTTCTTCTTCCCCATGTACA
>ERZ779643.351-NODE-351-length-40475-cov-8.664918_pt1 | contig 40475 bp, 61 predicted proteins | sample MGYA00511564_ERZ779643 | MGnify/ENA primary metagenome ERZ779643 (study PRJEB29588, sample SAMEA2147114) | human gut metagenome | biome: human gut; feature: human-associated habitat; material: faeces | place: Denmark | collected 2008/2010 ...
AGGCGGCCACAACCCTCGGGGCGTAGCCCCGTCAACCCTCACACCGAAGGTGTGTCCAAAGGCGGAGCCGCCACCACCTTCCCGTCCCGTTTTCCCCACGAAAAAAGACTGTGAAAAAATGCAGATCATTTCTTCACAGTCTTTTTTATCAGTTGGTCTTGGTGCCGTCGCCCTCAGAAGGTTTGGCGCCGCCTTTCCCGGTAATCCGGTCAAGGAGTTTGTTTCCGGCGTTTTTATTGTCTTTCACGGACTTATCGTCTTTCTTCTTGTCCTCGTCCTTCTTCTTGGTTTCTGCCGCCTTGGCCGCCTGGGCTGCTCTTGCCCTTTCGTTTTCGGCTCTCACCGATTCAGGGATATCAAAGCTCTTGGTCTTGTAGGCAGAGAGGGCCTGTTTCATGAAGTCTCTCCAGATGGCTGCCGGAACGGTGCCGCCGGTGTAGCCTGCGTTGCTGGAGGTATCGTCACCAATCCATACGGCTGTCACCAGTTCAGGGGTATAGCCTACGAACCAGGCATCGTGTTCGTCATCGGTGGTACCGGTCTTGCCGGCTGCGGTGCGGCCGATGTAGGCGTTGCCGCCGGTGCCACGGGAGACCACTTCTTCCAGAATGCTGGTCAAACGGTAGACTGCATTTTCACTGACCACCTGCTTGCCTTCCGGTTTTCCGGAATGGTCTTCCAGTACATTGCCGTTTCTATCTACCACTTTCATGATAGCCGTGGGTTCGATGAGTTTGCCGCCATTGGCAAAGACGCTGTAGGCCTTGGCCATGTCGTATACGGAAACGCCGTTGGTGAGGCCGCCGATGGAGGCTGCCAGGTTGTCATCGTTTCTCTTTCCGTCCTTCACCAGGGTGGAAATACCGCAGGCTTCTGCAGTGTCAAGAATTTTCTTCATGCCCACTTTGTTGGCCAGGTCAATGGTAGGAATGTTCATGGAGTGAACCAGGGCTTCTTCCAGTGTCACTGATCCGCCGGAGGTGCCGCCGTAGTTCTTCGGGGTCCATCCGCCGCCGTAGGTCTTCTTTTCGTTGCTTACGGTATCATAGGGGCTGAATTTATTTTCAAAGGCTGTAAGGTATACGAAAGGTTTGAATGCAGATCCCGGCTGACGGACCATCTGGGTGGCGCGGTTGAAGTGGTCTTCGCCCCGGCCGCCTACCATGGCTTTGATGTGGCCTGTGCCGGTTTCAATGGTCATGAGGGCGCCCTGGGGCTGGGTCAGTCCCTTGGCATCCTTATTTCCGGCAGGAAGGTCTGATTTCAGCACCTTTTCGGCTTCTTTCTGCATATCCAGGTCCAGTGTGGTGTACACCTGGAGTCCTTCTTTGTAAATGGCATCAGAATCGTACTTGTCGCTGATGGTCTGGATCACGTAGCTGATGAAATAGGAAGCGGTGCTGTTTGTGCCTTTGGCAGCCTGGGGCTTAGCCAGGTGCAGGTCTGCTTTCTTGGCAGCCTGGGCATCGGCTTCGGAAATATAGCCATACTTGGCCATCTGGTCCAGTACGATGCCCTGGCGGTACTTGGCCGCTTCCAGACTCCGGAAGGGAGAGTAGTAGTTCGGGCTGTTGGGAAGTCCGGCCAGCATAGCGCACTGAGGCAGTGTCAGGTCTTTCACGTCTTTTCCGAAATAGACGCGGGAAGCAGTCTGGATGCCATAGCAGCCCTGGCCGAAGTAAATCTGGTTCATGTACATTTCCAGAATCTGTTTCTTGGTGTACTTGTTTTCAATCTGCAGTGCCAGTACCACTTCCAGCAGTTTTCTTTTCAGGGTCTGTTCCTGGGTAAGGAAGGCATTTCTGGCCAGCTGCTGGGTAATGGTGGAGCCGCCCTGTCCTGTGGCGTTGCGGCTGAGCACGTTGTTCCAGACGGCGCGGAGGATGCCCCGGGGATCGATGCCGTGGTGTTCATAGAATCTCACGTCTTCCGCTGCCACAAAGGCATTCTGCAGGTTCTGGGGAACCTCGGTAATAGGCACAGGAATGCGGTTTTCCTCGGCATGCACCGTGGTAATGAGCCGTCCTTTATCATCGTAAATGCGGGATGATGCATTGGGCTGGATATTGGCCGTCACATCGGGCAGATGCTTGGAAACAGACACGAAAAAGCCCGCCGCCGCTCCAGCGCCGGCAATCATCACGATAACCACAAGAAATACGAAAATCCTCTTCAGAAAGGACGATTTCCTGGGCGGTCTCTCGCGTCGTATATCGGAATTCTTCATATAATACGCTCCTATATATAAATCACTTCACCGCCCTGCTCTCCACCAGAGAGACAGAAGCAGGCATATAGTCGCTTATATTATACCACAAGGTGAAAAGAGAAAGGGGAAGAACATGGCGGCTCCGCCTTTGGACACGCCTCCGGTGTGAGGGTTGACGGGGCTGCGCCCCGAAGGTTCTTAAGGTTCTTAAGTTTGACGGCCCTTCGATCCGAGGGTTGTGGTATCGCCCTTACGGTGCACAACGAACACATTTTGCACTATGCGAACTGGATTTGTAAGGGAGCATCAGCGACCTGAAAATCCAGTGAGTCAGTGACAGCAGTGGATGAAGGAGCGCTAGCGACGCGCAAAATGTAGTGAGTCGTTTCCCCTTTAGGGGGCGATGAGCATAAAGTCAGCGTTACGGGATTTACACTCTCTTAAGTCTTCATTCTTTTCCCAGAGCCAGTTTCATAAATTCTCCGCGCAGGGCGCTATCGGTTTTGAAGGCGCCGGAGGAAGCAATGGTTCTTGTCCTGGTGCCAGGCTTCTTGATGCCCCGGGCAGTCATGCAGGAGTGTTCTCCTTCGATGTAGACGATCACATCGGGAGAGTCGGTAACCATTTCCATTACGTCCCGGATATCGGTGCCGATGCGTTCCTGAATCTGGAACCGCTTGGATACGGCGTCGGCAATGCGGGCGATTTTGGAGAGGCCGATAACTCTTCCATGGGGAATGTAGCCCACGGCGGCTTTCATGTTGTACATGAGGGCAATGTGATGTTCGCAGTGAGAGAAGATGGGAATGTCTTTCACCACCACCATATCATTTTCCGGGGTGGCAAAGGTTTTTTCAAATTCTCTGGCAATGTCTTCATTTGAAACAGCGGTATAGGCAAACTGCTCTGCCATCATGTCTGCAAAGCGCTTCGGCGTTTCCCTGAGGCCTTCCCTGTCCGGGTCATCGCCTACGGCTTCAATAATCAGCCGGGCGGCCTGTTCCAGTTTTTTTAAATCCATATCAAACACCTCTCCTGTCCGGGTCCCAGATGATTTTATGAAGCTGCACCTGGACCCGTACATCCTGCAGCTGATGATTTCTTACATACTCTACCAGCTTATTCGGCTGGATTCTTCCCCATACGGGGCTTACAAAAAACTGGGGATGACGGGCCGCCGTGAAATGATGCTCCACCACGTCCTTCATTTCATCCAGATCTTCTTTTGAGCTCACCACGAACTTCAGTACGTCGCCGCCGTTGAGGAGCTTGAAATTATCGAGGTTCATATGAGATTTCATGCCGCTGCCGCTGCATTTGAAATCCATGGTGTAGAAAACCCCTTCCGGCCGCTCCCGCCACAAAGGCACAGCGCCGTTGGTTTCTATATTGATGTCGTATCCTTCCTGTCCCAGCGTCCGGCACAGGTGGTGCAGGGGATGGAGCATGGGGTCCCCGCCGGTGATGGTGAGGCGCTTCCAGGGATAGCCATGAATGCGGCGGATCACTTCTTCTTCCGTGAGGGCCTCTGCCGTGTCCTCCAGGGTGAGGGAATAGGCGGTATCGCAGTAATTGCAGCGGAGATTGCAGCCTGCCAGGCGGAGAAATACAGCCATGAATCCGGTGCGCTTTCCTTCTCCGTCAATGCTGTCAAAAATCTCGGTGATATGGAAAAGGCCGTCATCATAGGCATAGTTACTTTTCATAGGTGGCTACATTCCCTTCCGTTTCCTGCACGGACACCCGGATACAATAGGGAATATGGTCGCAGATCCACTTGGCCATGTTCTCGGCAGTGGGGTTCAGATCTCCCAGCACATCATTAATCAGGTGATGGTCAAACTGATTTACGATTTCCTTAATCTTGCTGAAATCCACCACCATGCCATTCCTGTCCAGGGTATCATTCTGCACGGTCACTGTAATGATCCAGTTGTGACCGTGGAGATTGGTGCATTTGCTTTCATAGTCCAGGTGCAGAAAATGGGCACCGGACACTTCCATTCTTTTCGTTACTGTAAACATAGTATTCCTTTCATAAGAGGATTATAAAATATAAGTTAAAAGGGTAAAAAAGGGGCGCGGCTTCGCCACAGGTTATGTAGAAGGGTTGTGCAAAAAGGTTCTTAAGATTGACCGGCCCTGGGGCCGGAGGGTTCTTAAGTTTGACAGCCCCTGCGGGGCTGAGGGTTGTGGTGGCGCCCTTCGGGCGCAGATTTGAAAAAAATATTTTCAAAACCCCTTGCAATTTTAGAATCTATCTGTTATGATAATACAGTCGCAAGAAACATGCGTCTAGGGGCATAGCGCAATTGATAGAGCAACGGTCTCCAAAACCGTAGGTTGGGGGTTTGAGTCCCTCTGCCCCTGCCAATTTGGCCCAATAGCTCAGCTGGATAGAGCACTTGACTACGAATCAAGGTGTCGGGGGTTCGAATCCCTCTTGGGTCACCATACCATTCAAATTCGAACTCTTTACTCTTACAGGATTCTGCAGGAGTGGGAGTTCGTTTTTGTAATTATACTGAATTTCAATATAATCATCATAGACTATCACGCAGCGGACGAGCGATGAGAGCAGGATGCTCTTGTACTTGTCCGCTGTTTTTATTTTCTGGGCGATTGAGTAAAAGAAAAATTCAATATGCTTTTCCGTCAGCTTTGACTTACCGGATAATAATTCTTCGCGAGAAATGGCCTCATTTAGCCCTGTGAGGCGTTTCTCATACTCTTTAATATGATTTGTTATGGTGACGGAGATAAGGCCACTCTCGACCGCCTGCACGCAATTTTTAAGCTTTTTATTTATCTCTGCCGCCTGATTCTTCAGAGATTGAACGGTCAGAGATTCTTTTTGCTTCTTCTGCGCTTCGACTGCCTGCCGGGCGATTGCATGCACAGCTTCCTTACTGGACAAGATTCTGGTGGTAACAGAGCAAACAAGCTCTTCCAGTTTATCGGCTCTGATGTTCCTGGCTGTGCATCCGTCTTTCTTCAGGTGTTTCGTGCAGGCATAGTAGTAATAGGTATTTTTGTACTTCGACGTGCCGGATGTGCCGACCATGTTAGAACCACACTGGCCGCAGAAAAGTTTTCCGGTTAGAAGGAAATTTTCACTGCATACTTTCACATGATTATTCTTCCTGTACTGCAAGGTCTTCTGTACGGCTTCGAAGGTCTTTCTGTCAATGATTGCAGGAATAGCGTTCTCTTTCCGGATGTGGTTCCAGGTATAAGTGCCAATATACTTTTCATTCCGAAGAATGGTAGTTAGACTGCTTTTTCCAAAGGGGCGGCCGGTTGATGTGCGGCAGTTGGCGGCATTCAGCTCATTGATGATTCCGGTAGGCGTGCGGCCATCCAGCACCATCTGATAAATCCGCCTGACTATCTGCGCTCCGGCTTCATCAATGACCAGGTGATGATCTGCATCCAGCTTATAGCCTAACGGAACAAGGCCGCCTGACCATTTACATTCAAGGGCATTCTCCGTCATTCCTCTCATGACGTTCTCAGCCAGTTCAGCGCTGTAGTATTCAGCCATTCCTTCAATGACCGATTCAAGCAGAATGCCGGATGGATCGTCAGCAATATTTTCCATGGCACTGACAACATGCACACCATATTTTTTCAATTTATGCTTGTATTTGGCCGAATCGTATCTATTCCTGGCAAAGCGGTTCAGCTTGTATACCAGGACAACGTCAAAAGCTTGCGTGGCGGCTGCCTGAATCATCATCTGGAACTCCGGGCGCTGGTCTGACCTTCCGGTCATTGCGCGGTCTGCATATGCGTGAACGATGACCATATTATTCCGGCGGGCATAGTCTTCGCAGACACGAATCTGGCCTTCAATCGATTCCTCACGCTGACGATCCGAAGAATAACGGGCATATAAAACGGCCTTGACTGGTGCTGTGGTTTCTTTTTTAGGCATAAGAAAAGCCTCCTAACTGGGTAAAATGGAGGCTGATTTGGTATAATAGAATAGTAATCAGCCTCACAGGGTAATAGATTACAACCGGCCACAAGCTCTGCAAAGCTTCGTGACCACTAGCCTCATCCATATGACGGTATGGATGGGGCTTTTTATTGTGCCAAAAATTGGTTGCAACCAACTTGCAAGTTTTAAGCTAAATCAGCCATGAATCCCCGGTAAATGGGCTCTCCTTCAGTTGCATGCCGGTTGCAAGTTCAAAGCAAAACCCCAATTATACTAAACTGATTTTTCGCGATTAGATGATTTAGGAAATCATAGGAAAAATAGGAAAAACCATTTTGAACTGTTTGGAAATCCCGACAGGCTGAATTCTTCCCTTCCAGAAGCTTGAACGGATGAAAAATGAAAGCCGCTTTTTATCCGATAAACACGGAACTTTTACCATTTTTCCGACGTTTGAAAATCGTAGGGAATCGTTTCAAGTAGTTTCAAGCAGGTAGAAAGGTGTTATTCTTCCTGATCTCTGACTTTATACACATGGATATAGTTTTCAGGAAGTGCTGGCGCAATTCCCTTTTCTATGATGGTGGCAATCAGATCCTTCTTCAATCCTTTAGTGGGCAGACCGGCATCAGCAAGGATTTTCTGCAGTTCCGGCTTATGCAGTTTTTTCAACTCTTTTTCAATGGAAATATCCACAAGGTGGGCATAATTTCCCGGATCCACGAAATCCCTTATAAAATCCTCTTTGGTATAGCCATCCGGCTTTTCATCATACAAGTATTCATATGAAATGCCGCCTGCATAAACCTCTGCTTCATAAAGGACCGTTTTCACGAACAGGTCTTTGGATGGTCCAAATAAGGACTTCACAATAGGAATGGTTTTTCGCTTCATAGTATCCAGCATGATAAGCGCGCAGGCCCTGGCATCAGATAATGAATCATGATGGTCAAGGCTTATGTTGAGATGTTTACAGATGGTATCAAGCTTATGATTTGGCAATTCCCTATAGGTATATCTGGCACTTTGCAGGGTATCAGCAAAAAGCAGGGGATTATCCAGAACAATACCTTCCGTTTTCGCAGTGTGCAGCAGGCAGCCCATATCAAATTGGGCATTATGCGCTACCAAAACACATTCTTTGATGAAATCATGAAAAGCAGATTCATAGAACTCTTTGAACGTCGGAGCGGTGCGGACCATATCCCAAGTGATTCCATGGATCCGTGTGTTCGTGAATTTTATCTCAGGCGGTTTAATCAGTGAAGTGATGCTGTCTACAATCTTGCCATTCTCAACCTTGACCGCAGAAATACTGCAGATTGAATAAGGCTGTGCATTGGCTGTTTCCACATCGAACGCCACGAAGCCGTCAATCGGAACTTTGTATTTATTGGATACAGGAAGGCTTACCCTGGCAAAACCATTGGATTCAGGAAGCCGGAACGGAGCCAGTTCTAATGACGTCATAGGAGCTTCTGCCTCAAGCTGCGCTCTCCGCTTCTCCTTTCTCTTATGAATGTAACGCCATACAACATAGATGATGATAATTAAAATCAAGCCACCCATAATTCCACCTTATTCCCCTTTCTTCAGCTGGATAAACTGCTTTGGAACTCCACGGCATCTTGCCAAATCATATAGAGAGCAGTCTTCATGATCTGCAAGGTATTCATCATTCAGAAGCAATTCCACAGCAAATTGATTGGCCACATGCTCTACCCTGCTGGCGTTAATGCTCATTGTGTATGTTTTCAGCCATTGCGTATTATCATCCGGAGTGCAAAGCGCATGCCCTAATTCATGTGCACAGACGAAGTTCAGTAAGTCAGAAGGCGTGCGCTTGTCATCAATAATAATAAATTTTGACCTTTTGTATTTTAAGTAGTTCCCTAGTTTTCCGCCTAAATCTCCATATATGATATGGATGTTTCTAGCCTCCGCCAGTGCAAACGGATCATCAGTTTTATATCGGCGGATCAGCTGGCGAACCTTCCGCTGTATTTCCATACTATTCAATCCTTCCGGTACTTTTTAGGCGTATATTTCTTCTTTGCAATCTTTTTAGCCTGGATCATTGCGGCCTTAATGGTGGCAGTGAATGCTTCAATGTCTTCAATGTCGGCGCCATCTTCATAGGCAGCAGAGGAAACGGAATTCATCATATCTTCCAGATCGGATTCAATCTCACGTTCATCCTTATCTGTCAGCTCCGGTTCTTTGTTGCTATTCAGGAAATCCGGTGAAAAACGTGGATCAATGTCTGATTTCTTGACATGCAATGCATCTGCTATTTTCTGCACATTGCCGGCATTAGGCGTTGAGCGCATTGAGAAATATCCGGATATTGTTGAAACCGGAATTCCCGTCATTTCAGATAACTGATATTGTGTCATATTGGCACATAGTTTTTTCAGGTTATTAGAAATCTGCTCCCGCAAAGATTTATCGAATTTAGAAAGTTTATTCCTTGGCATGATACTTCTCCTTTCCGTCTGTCTTTAGCTACATTATAACGAATATAATCGTTAAAAACAAGGAACAGAACTATCCCAAAACGCTAAAATTCGTTTTCATAGATTGACAAAACGAGTTTATTCGTTTATCATATAGCCAATGAATGGAGGTGATAAAAATGATTAAACTTACACTTGAGGCGGCAAGGATTAACATTGGATACACCCAGAAAGAGGCCGCGGATCGGTTCGGAATGCATTACCAGACACTTGCAAAGCTGGAAGAAGATAGCACAAATGCGCCGTACAGTTTCATCCAGGCCATCCCGCGTGTCTACAGAATTTCTCCTGACAATATTTTTTTTGGTCGCAAAAACGAGTTTATTCGTTTATTGCAGACTGGAGACAAATTAGTAAACGCGTAAGAGGTGATTTCTATGGATAGCCTGCTTGATTACATCGCAAGATACGTCAATGAGCATGAGGCTGAATACCAGGAATGGCTAAAAGAGCAAAGGAGTGAGCAGGATGACAAGAGAAGAACTTTGGCAGCTGCAGAGCCAGTCCCACGGCGAAGTCATTGCTTATGATAGTGCGCTGGAACTCATTAACGAATTTCTGAAAGGAAATGCGAAATCATGAAAACAAATGAAGTAAAAAAAGAGCCCAATACAAGGGCTCTGTTAAGGAGGAAAGTCAGCCAGGGAAGAGTAAAAATGCTTCTGCAGATTTCGAAAGAACTCACAGACACGGCCAGGACAGCCGAAGGAGACCTCCAAGAAAAGTATCAGAAGATTTCTGAGAAATTGGACCGGCTGATTATTGAAGAGGCTAAATTCCAAGAACAGACAATGCAAGATGTTCAGCAACAGCCTTAACGATATCCAACGAAGCCTGACCGCCAACTGCTGACAGTTTATCCTTCGTAGTTTCCCAAATAGAGGCAGACCGGACAGCATCCAGATAATCACATCCAGCATTGGTCATCCAATTCACTATAATTTGCGGATAAAAATGTCCGATTGTATTGACCTCCAAGTAATCAATATAACCGGAATCCGCCAAAAGGTATAAATGATAGTCGATAATGTCACTGTCCGGATTCAAGCCGGTAAAGGCGCTGCTATCCATGCCGGAAGGTTTATCGTTTGCCTCAATAAGTAAAAGCATATTTCTAATCAAATCAAGGTTACGTTTCATAATATCACCTCCTCCCTAAAGACATTATATCAAGGGATAGAGGAAATCTGATGAAAGGACAGGTGAAATAAGATGCGTATGAAATGGAAAAAGATTCTTGCAGTCATTGCCATTCCTGTTGCCATTGCGGCCGGGACTTATGCTTATGAGCCGCCCGCAGAGCTTATCGAATACCACGTTGAAGCAGACAAGGGAGATACCATTTGGAGCCTCTGCGCCAGGGTGGCATCCGACAGGGACGATCTGTCGGAGCTTGTCTTCGAGACCATGAGAGAAAACAACATTTCCCAGCCAGAAGACCTTCAGCCGGGCCAGTTGATCATCATCCATGTAAATGAGGTGAAGTAATGGAAACAAGGGACGTCATTGAACTCATCCTTGGCAGCATTGCCTGTCTGGCAGTTGCATTGGCAGGCATCAAGATTTCTGAAGCCTCCCACAAGCTTGATGCCACGCAGTACATGTGGGAGGAAGAACACAGAGAGAAAGAAAATGAGAAAGATGAAATTCATTGATTTTTTGAAAGTCCGGCTTTCTGCCGCTCAAGCCATGGCGGATGCAGAGAAAGGCACCATTGTAGAAGCCTACTGGTGCGGGCAGATTGATGCCTATCTGACTGCCATCGCTGAATTCGAGTCAAGAAAAAAGCCATGCCATCGTGGAAGGATGACACGGCTCATAGCAAGAGTTTGCGGCTCTTGCCAATATTGTACCACAGAAAAGAAGAGTGAACGAAATGGATAAAGATGCAATCTCTAGTGACAATAACAAAAAACTGTATTGCCTGAATCTGTTCAAAAAGATGTGCTACGGTATCGGTTCCGATGTGCTGGACATGCAGGAAATCTACAACGAAGACGGAGCCATTTCCGTTGTAGAAATTGAGTATTCCAGCGGATTTACTAAACTTGTCAACGTTTATGGAGATTCTCCCATGGCGATGGTGCTGGACATCATCAAGCAGGGACATCTGTGATAAAGGAGGTCAATCATGAAGAAAATCACAATCATCATTAATGGAGATTCTGCTTCCGTAGAAGAAAAAGGAAATCTTGCACAGGTTGACAGGCTTACCGGTCTGGCATTGCTGGCGCAGAGAATCCGCGGTGAATACCGGATGTCCGACAAGATTATTGATAAACAGATTAATAGGGCTGTATCCCGCTCCTTTGCTGAGCAGTATGTAACAGGAGATGACTGACATATGAGATGGAATGCTGAAAAAATCATGACCGTCGAAGAAGGCAAGGATCGTCAAAAATGGCTGGAAATCCGGAACACCGGCATTGGCGGCAGTGATGCAGGCGTCATTATGGGACTGAATCCTTACAAGTCTCCCTACCGGTTGTGGATGGAGAAAACAGGCCAGGCAGAAGCGCCTGACCTTTCCGGGAATCAGCGCATCTATTGGGGCGTCAAAAACGAGCCCAACGTTGCTGACTGGTTCATGGAAGACACGGGCAAGAAAGTGGAACGGTGCGGTACTCTTCGGAGCATTGAAAATCCGTTCATGTTGGCAAATGTGGACCGTGTAGTTGTCGGAGAAAATGCCGGCTTGGAAATCAAGACAGCAGGATATGATCAATACAAAAAATGGCAGGATGACGATGTTCCTGATTCTTATTATTGCCAGTGCTTGCACTACATGGCAGTCACCGGAGCGGATGCCTGGTATATCGCAGTCCTCTTTGATGGCAACAATGCCAAATGGAAGAAAATCGAAAGGAATGAAGCAGACATTGCAATTCTGACTGAGGCCGAGAGAGCCTTCTGGAACCTTGTGCAGAAAAGAACGCCGCCTGCCATTGATGGATCCGAAAGCTGTGCTTCTGCTCTTCGTGAAATCTACCATGAAGGCAAGGATGAAGAAATCAGCCTTGACGGATTTGACCAGCTCATTGATGAAATCAACCAGGATACGGAAACCATCAACAAGCTGAAAGAGAATATTCAGCTTCGTAAAAATAAGATCATGCTTGCCATGGGCCATGCAGAACGGGCTGTCACTGCCAATCACAAGATTACATGGAAGGCCGGCAAGCCCAGGGAAACAGTGAGCCTTGCGAAAATCAAGAAAGGCAATACCGATATCTATGAAATGCTGAAATCAAAGAATCTTATTTCCGTTTCAGAGACACCCCGCATTTTACGGATCCGGTGATTCTTATGCTTAACATCTCAGTCATCGTTGTTTATTACGATGGGCACATGGAAGATATCCGCACGCGTAACGATACAGTGCGGATATTCCATAGCCATAAAGCAGTCAATGAATATATCCGGAGACATCGCCTTGACCGTAGGTTTGGCGTCTCCAGCATTGTTGAAATCACATCAGGAATTAACCAGGGAGGTAATGAATATGAATACTAAAGGTGGTTTGGCGAAGAGAACGGCTCAGGTGGCTGCGCAGCAGAAAGATACCAGTCTGAAGGGATTGATTCGCAGTATGGAGCCGGAAATCAAGAAAGCGCTCCCATCCGTGATTACTCCGGAAAGATTTACCAGGATGGTTTTCACGGCTCTTTCCAGCAATCCGGTTCTGCAGGAATGCACCCCGCAGAGTTTTCTCGGTGCGATGATGCAGGCCGCACAGCTGGGACTTGAGCCCAATACTCCTATCGGCCAGGCGTATCTGATTCCGTACAGAAACCACGGCCGCGAGGAATGCCAGTTTCAGCTTGGTTATAAAGGCTTGATTGATTTAGCCTATCGCTCCGGAGAAATCAAAGACATCCAGGCCCATGAAGTCTATGAAAATGATATGTTTCAATATGAGTTCGGACTTGAACCGAAACTGAAGCATATCCCGGCTAAAACAAACCGCGGTGAAGTCATTCTTTATTATGCAGTTTTCCATATGGTCAATGGCGGCTATGGCTTCGAAGTCATGAGTAAAGAGGATATTATCAACCATGCCAAAAAGACCAGCCAGGCATACAGCTCTTCTTTTTCTCCATGGAGCAAGTATTTTGATGAAATGGCGAAAAAGACGGTCATTAAGAAATGCCTGAAATATGCACCTATCAAGACTGATTTCGTCCGGGCCGTGGCAACTGATGAAACCATCAAGTCCCATATTGCAGAAAACATGACTGATGAGCCGGATGAAACCATAACCATTGATTCCGAACCTTCCACAGAAGATGCCGGCTCTGAAAATGTAAATCCGGAAACCAGAGAAGTCATTTCCGAAAAGGAGGATAAATAATCATGAATACAGCCGCAAGCGCATACAGCAAAAAGAGAAAAAGTCCATATGTCATCAATAACATTCGTGTCACTCCGAAAAGCATCAAGATCGGATATGAATACCTGAAAGGCGGCCGTGTCGAATCCTACACGCTGGACAGTTCCGAAAAGCCACGGCCGGAGCTCTACGATGCCATGAAGAATCTGGCATCCCATGTGGCAAGCCTTCTGGAAATCGAAAATCTGAATCTGGACCATCGGATTAAGCCGACACTTGTCAAATATGCCTATGACAATAACGGCATGATGAGCGCTGTCATCGAATCTAATTTCAGCATCCCGCTTGCCGGTGCCCACGTTGTTATCCGCACTCCATCCAAACAGGAGCCGTTTGATCCGGAGAAAAATACGGACGAAAAGAAATACCTCTTCCCCAATACAGTTGATGCATTGCGCAAGGTGCAGGATGAAGCGGAACTGTACATCAAAGGAGAGCGGGCCCAGGGCAGTCTCTTCGATGGCTTGAAAAACAGCAAGTAATTGATAAGGTGGAACCGGCAGCTGGATGCTGCCGGCATCCCACTATTATGGAAGGATAGGCGCCATGGAAAGACTGAACATAAAGTATATAGACGAAATCAACGCCTTCCATAGTTGGGTTCAAATCAATGAGCTTCCAGCATCGGCAGTTCTGTTGTGGTACTCATTGATGCATTTCTGTAATCGGACAGGCTGGAAGAAGCAATTTAATATCGCCATGTCTCAGCTTGAGGCTGATACGCATCTTACGAGGCCTACCATTCAAAGAGCCCGGAAAAATCTTGAAAACGCAGGGTTGATAAAAGTAATTAATCGAAGAGGTAGGCAGTCAGCAGTCTATATTATTCAGCCTTTTGCCGCTCAATATGAACCACAAAGTGAGCCACAAAATGGTTTTGCCGCTCAATATGAACCACAAAGTGAGCGCATACCTAGACTAAAGACTATATATAAGACTAAAGACGCTAGCGCGGCAGCTGATTCAAAAAAGGATGTTTTTGATTATTACCAGGCAAAAATCCATCCTATCCAGAGCAGTACTGAACTGGACATGCTGAATAGTCTTATTGATGAGCATGGTGCAGATTTGTTCAAAAAGGCCATTGATAGAGCTATCTTCCGGAAGAAGAGGACTATAAAGTATATTGCCGGCATTCTCCGAAACTGGAAGCTGGACGGATATGATGAACCGGATGGAAGCACTGGACAGAAACAGGATATTCCTGAAGAAGTGAAGAGTATTCCCTTTTGAAGGGAGGGACGGAAATGGATAGTAAATCTTTGAAATCAATCTTTGAAAGTATTGAAGAGCTCAAAAGGCAGACGCCTGCACAGCAGGAACCGGAGATCATCAAAATGCCATCTGACGGAATCATGTGCAGCCGATGCCACAATACAGGATGGGTAATGGTAAAGAAAGGCGATTACACAGCCATGGCCCACTGCCCAGACTGCTTTGAGCGGCGGGAAATGGTGAGAAGGCTGAAGCATTCCGGAGTGAGCGCCAAAGACTATGCCAGGTATACGCTGGATTCATTCGATGCAAGTCGAAGCGATAACGCCAGGAAGATGAAGGAAATGGCCATCAGCTACCTGAAACACCATGTGCCGGGCGGTCCGGGATTTGGTATTTTCGGAAAATCCGGCATGGGTAAAACACATATCTGCATTGCCGTGTGCCATGAGCTGACTGTCAAGCTGCATGAACCTCATTACTATTTCTCTTACAGATCAGAAATCCCGAATCTTGTGAAGGCGGCAGGAAGCTATGCTGGTGATTATGACGCAGCCATGGGAAAATGGAAAACCTGTAAAAACCTTTTCATTGATGACCTCTTCAAACTGGCCGGGAAGGTCCAGAATGGCCACCTGGTGGTTGTGGACCGTCAGGAACTTCGTATTGTATTCGACATCATCAATGCCAGGTATCTGAACCACCTTACAACCATCTTCAGCTCCGAATACAGTGTGAATGACATCACAGTTGTGGATGAGGCTCTGGGGAGCAGGATTTATGAAATGATTGCTCCCTATGGGCTCTATGTCACCGGAGTGAACCAGCGTTTAGGAAGAGGGATTCGAAATGATTACAAGACTGTTTAAAGGAACAGAAAAAAGAGAAGTCATCACTTCACGGGGCGTCGGGCCATACAGCGGAAATCTGAAAATCGTGTACTGGCTGGGATCCAATTCCAAAGGAATCATTGATTTGCAATGGCATGACCATGTTATTGAGCAAACATGGAAAGCGGCCAAATAAAAGCACTGTGAATTTGTGAAGCGCTTCATGAATGAAGGATGGAAAGAGCAGTCCGGGAAAACTCTGAAGGAAGTCATCCAGGGGATTCTGAAGCAGGAAGGCACTGATTCGCCTGATTTCAAAAGGTCAGAAAAGGCTATCAATGCGCTGAGAGCTAAAGGCGGCCGCACAGCGCAGGCCAGGGCAAAAGCCAGAAAGGAACGTAAAAATCATGAATAAGATTATTCTCATGGGCAGATTGGTGAAGGATCCGGAAGTTCGGATGACTACCACACAGAAAACGGTATGTACTTTTATACTGGCTGTGGATAGGCCATTCAAAAGCAAAAACGGTCAGCGTGAAGCTGATTTCATCAACATCCAGACATGGAATAAGACTGCTGAGCTGTGCGGCAACAGTCTGAGGAAAGGCCATAGGGCTCTGGTGGAAGGGCGGCTTCAGATTCGGAGCTATGACGGGAAAGATGGAGCTAAACATTATGTGACAGAAGTCATTGCGGACCATGTGGAATTCATTGAACCAAAGAGAAATGACGCACAGCCTTCCGGCTCATCCGGATTTGAACAGTTCGGCACTCCTACCACACAGCCGCCGGTGATGACGCAGGAAGATATCCCTTTTTAGGATGAATAAGGATGAGGTGAAGTAAGATGTCCGATAAAGATGAAAAACTTGATAAGTATGTCCAGGCAGCTGCTGAAGCAAGAATCATGGACGAACTCATCTGCATGATACATGATGATTTCTCAGAAATTATTTCCGGAGCTAAATGCAATAAGTTTTTGGACAAGTCAGGTAAAGCGCTGGACAAAATTAAAGATAAGGCTGACATCAGCTTCCTTGATGCATTTCCAGGAATCGGAAGCGATGCATCTCTTCTTTGGACGCATCTCTTCCATGGCATCCTGTATGCTCCGCCTAGGGATAAATATGATTCACTGGCAATGGAGAGGGCTAAAGAAATTATGAAGGATATGATTCACAGGATTGATGAGTATCAGAAGGGTTGAAATCAAAGGATGGTAACTAGGAAGGAGAAATTGTGATGATTGTAGTAAAAACAGATACTGAGATTTTTTTAAACGTTGTGGAGTTCGAGGCGTTCGATGGGCGTTCGGAGAAGGTGGGTTCGCATGATATATGTATTGAAGGACCTGGACTCTACATCCATCTCGCAGATAGAGACTACCATTATCCTGCAATTTACTGTGATGTAGAAAAGGCGAAAGAGATGTTGAGTGATATTGCAAGGGCAATCAGCCTTTATTTGGTTAGTTCGGATGTGCTTGTTCTTGAAATTCATGATGGTAAAATCATCCATTTAGATGGCATGTAACGACACAGACAATGAATCTTTCAAAGCCAGTTATCGGGAAGGCTACCGTGACGGGTTCAAAGACAATTATGAACTGAACGACTAGGGGGATGAATGTATGAAACACAAGACGTTGGCTATGCGCCGTAAGGCCATGAATAATCATAATAAATTGCTGAAACGTGTCCGCCGTGAAGGATTTACCTTTATTAGAAGGCGCTATGGAGTACCCGTTCCGCTTCCCATTAGGTGGAACATGTGGATGTTCGCTTTTAAAAAGTGGAGTAAAGAACTTTTCGACGAGTAAGCAAATTGAAAAATACGGAATGGTGCCGCTTGTGTGGGCACAATACAAAGATTAATTATTAACGGAGGTCCATTATGAATATGTCGATTGCGGCAAGGGCCGCTATTAAAGCGAAACTTACCGAATATTTCGCCCCCAGCCGGGAAGTCCTTGTAATCTTTCGCTGGCCTGCCACGAAGGCGGCCAATAGCTGCGAATATGCCGATATTGTAGCTAATGAATTTTTTGACAGCCTGGCGCGCCATTTTTCTATACTGGGGCAGCAGTCAAAGCTCCGTTTACGGCTGGCGGACGTCTGCGGCGAAGGGTTACATTCTATGCCGCGGGATGCGCTCGGCGCCTGGCAGTTTATTATGACCTGTCCGGAAGGAAGCAGCCAGGAAGGGAACATTATCACCCTGCAGACCGTGATAGAAGCCATTAATCTGGAATTTTTGGACCGTTTCGGGGCCCGTGTAATCAGTGATCAAGACATCCGCGGGAGCAGTGTAGTTTATACTATCAACCCTATCGACCTGGAAAACAGGGCTATCCATGAATTGAGCCACCGCAAAATCAGCACCTACGTAGCTTCTGAACTCAAGAAACAGTGCGGCAACGACCGCCGCGGCGGGCACGTGGTACCCATAAAGCTGAACTTTGAAGTTTCTTCACGATACATTACCCCGCCGGAATTAAGGATGGTGGTACCCCTTATCGGAAGCACCATTAAAGACTATTTTACAGCCTACTCCATAAACACCAGCTACCCCGACGGCGAAAACCTGAACGTTCTTATCAATGCGGTGGTTGTCGAATCTCCGGAAGACCCCGGAGAATCGCCTGATTTTGAATATATGATGTTAAAAAAGCTGGGAGACCGTTTGCGCAAATTGAACCGTGACCTTCGCCAAGTCACAGCGTTCAGCTTCATTGACAACATCACGGTAGAAAGCCGCGGCCCCAAAATGGCATTTGATATTGTGCGTATTTCAGACCCAATAATGGAGGTCCATCCATTCCTGCTGGCTGACGATGATGAAGCAAGTGGAGACCGTACTGGCGGCATTGGAAGTACAGGTGACTGAATGAACTGGATTGTGATGCAGCTGAGAGAACAGCGGGATAGAAGACATATCATTTTAGACATAAGAGCCTATATGAGGAGCCATTAAATGGGAAAACGAATTGGAAGAAACAGACATAGATTGAGAATGCCTCAAGGCGCTTCATGGGCTGAAAGCCTTCAGAATGAACTAGGCATCAGAAGCCCATCATTTGATGGAAGATGTGCCTATTGCGGCAAGCTTGTGAAGCCAGGGCAATGGCACTGGATGCGGGATGAATTCGGACAGCTTGTAAAAAAGTGCAATAATGAGCGGTATTGTTCAGCCCATCGGAAAGCGGAATGTGAGCGGTCTTTCAGAAAGGCGATGATGTTATATGGAATTCATTGTTGAAGTCGAACCTGAAGGAAAGGCCAGGCCACGATTCAGCCAGAAGAGCGGAGCGGTTTATACTCCGAAGAAGACAATGAAGTATGAACGGCGTATCCGGATGGCATTCGAAGCGGCCGGAGGGGAAACGATTCCTGCCGGCTGCTATGTAGCCATTACAGTAGATGCCTATTTCCGAATCCCAAAGTCATACACCAAAGGAAAACGCCTGGCATGTCAGCACAATGTCAATCGGCCGGCAAAGAAGCCTGACATTGATAATGTATTGAAAGCTGTCATGGATGCCTTGAATGGTGCCGCTTATGTGGACGATAAGCAGGTGGTTTCAGTGACGTGCCGTAAATACTATGCAGCTGATGGAGAAGGCTACATCAAGGTCAATGTCCGTGAAGATAAAGTTTAGTAAGCATGGCAGTGCTTTATGCATTGCCATGTCTTATGTGTAAGGGAGGGTAGTTCAATGTATCATAATGATTACATCAATGCGGTGCGTGAGTATATGTATCGCTATCATGAATTCAGCCAGTACATAGCGAATGTAAAGGCAGATATGGAAGAGTGCAGGGCGATGCTGGAACAGGAAGCCGCACCCACCACTCCTTCCCTATCTCCTACCGGCGGCTGTGGAGGCGGCGAGAAAATGAGCCAGCAGGAACGCGACTATATCAAGCGGGAAGAGCTGCAGGAAAAGCTAAAGGAATATGCGGCTGAAATCCAAAGACTGGCACCTATCATGTCACGCCTTGACAGGTCACTGGAAGCCATGGGCAGAGTATCGGAGATGGACAGAGACATATTGATTGACAGGTACATTGATAAGATTTCATGGGAGAGCACAGCCAGACATGTCAATGCAAGTGTAGGGTACTGCCGTAAGCGTGCCGGCATTGCTCTTGTGAATCTGACTGTCATGATGTTCGGAAAGGAAGCCATTCCGGAGCAGGCGAACGTGGTGTTTTTCAAGGAGCCGTAGCAGTTTTGAGCAGAATCGTGTACAAAAAAAGCAGATTCATGTACGTTTTGTGCAGATTTGTGTACGATTTGTGTACGAAAAAAGCAGGAAATCCATGGTATACTATTATCGTCGAAAGCTGAAGACAAACGGGCCGTGCCATTAGGCATGGCTTTTCTGTTATATGGGCGCTTCGTACAGAGGTAAGTACACCGGTCTCCAAAACCGGAAAGGTGGGCTCAAGACCTGCAGCGCCTGCCATTCATTCTATTACCCCACAGGAAGTGAAAACCCCCATGCTTTTTTCATGCCCCTACTGTGGCCGGATGCACCCGGCTGGGTACGTTTGCCCAAAGAAGCCGAAGCACAAGTGGTATCGCAAAGTAAGAGGACAGAACGAAAGATTCAGAAGTTCAGCAGCATGGCAGCGCAAGCGGATGGAAGTGCTGGAGCGGGATCACTTCCTTTGCCGCATCTGTCTTGAGGATGACCATATACTAAACAACCATGAGCTTCAAGTTCATCACATCGTGCCATTGGACAGTGACTTCAGTCAGAGGTTAGACACAAACAACTTGATAACTTTGTGTCCAAAACATCACGATGAAGCAGAGCATGGCCTTATCCCAGCGCCGCGGCTCCGTCAGCTTGCGGAGACATCCCCCCGGCTTCCCGAGCCGGAGAGGCCGCGAAAGCCTTAGACCGTACTGCCCTACCTCAATTCACACAAACTTTGATTTCTCAGGCGTTTTTTGGAAGGATTTATAATGCCAAACTATAAAATCACTCAGGCAAAACTAAATAGAATGGCGAAAGAGATGCTTGAAACGGCCGATGCCTATGGGCTGACTGATGACTACCTCTTCATGACAACCTTCCGGAGATATACAACGCAGGTTGCGCTTGCGGAAGAGCTGCAGAAGAGCCTGGAAAAGGACGGCGTCCTTGTTACCAAGGAATATGTCAAAGGCCGGGCCAATATTTACACCCATCCCGGTATCAATGCCTACAACAGAGTGACCGACAGTGCAAACAAGACAGCACAGGCATTAAGTAAAATGCTGGAAGATGCCAGGAATAAAAAAGAAGAGGATCCTAAGAACAAGGCCATGCAGGATCCTTTACTGAAGGCCTTAAAGGGCTGACGTGGCATGCCCAGTGAGTACATTAAGAACCATCCTGCCTATCGCTATGCCAAAGCTATTGTTTCCGGAGATTTCACAAGCATGGCCATCATTCCGGAAATAAAGGATATATATAAGCCTCCCACCTACGTCATCAAGCAATGCCGTGACTTCCTACAGGTTGCAGACGGGGAAAATCCTGATTTCTGCATCAATGAGCACAAATGCCGGCAGATTGACGGGCTTCTGAAGCTCTTAATCATGCCGCGCGGTCTGCAATTCGGTAAACCACTCTATGAATGCACGGTCAGCTATCAATGGCTGTTCTATGTAGCCGTTCTGGCTGAAGTGTATCGCTCTGATCCGGAAAAACGGCGCTATGAACGTGCGGTCCTTGAAATCTGCAGAAAGAATTTCAAGACCTACACGGTAGCGACCATTTTCATCATCCTTTTTCTTACGGAACCTCCATTTTCACAGTTTTTCAGTGTGGCACCGGACCGGGCACTGTCAAAAGAGGTCAAGGAAGCCATACAGAATACGCTGTCGGTTTCCCCTCTTGTCTACTATGACATGCATGGATTGAAGCGGTTCAAGCTGCTTCGTGACTGCATCAAGTGCACACTGACACAGACCACCTACACGCCTCTGGCTTATGCCGCAAACAGGTTTGATGGCCGTCTGCCGAACGTCTTCCTAGCCGATGAAGTTGGCGCTCTCCCAAATAACAGCGCAATTGAGGCCATGGCATCCGGACAGCTGAACATCAAAAACAAGCTGGGCTGCATCATTTCTACAAAATATCCCAAAGTAAATAACCCATTTGAATCAGAAGTCGCTTATTCGAAGCGTGTCCTTGACGGGCAGGTGGAGGATCAGGCGATTTTTTCGTTGCTGTATGAACCGGATCCGGAAATTGCCAAGGAATGGATTACTAATCCATTGGCAATGGCCCAGGGAAATCCTGCAGGCATCGAGATTCAGGAAATTTGGGATGATTTGAAGAAAAAGCATGCCAGGGCGCTGAACATTGAAGCCACAAAGACGAATTTCCTCACGAAGCACTGCAACATTATGGCATCCGGCACATATGACGGAGAATCCTACATTTCATTGGAGGATTTGCGTCGCGGAAAGGTTAAAGGCATCGACATGCATGGCCGTGACGTCTATGTAGGCGTTGACCTTTCCATGACAAACGATAATACGGCGGTCAGTGTGATTTCCTACGATGCCAAAGCCGATGTGGTTGACTGCATCCCCATGGTTTTCATTCCGGCGGACAGGATTGAGGAAAAGACCAGGGCAGAAAGGGTACCTTATGCCGAATACATTGCAGATGGTTACGTTGTGCCATGTGGCGATAGGACCATTGATTACAAAGTGGTTGAAGATTATGTGTTCAGCCTGGAAGAAAGATATGGCTGCAAGGTCAAGGCTCTGGGATTTGACCGGTACAACTGTCTAAGTTCAGCCCAGAAATGGGAAGAAGGCGGCATTGATACTGTGGAAGTGAAACAGCATTCCAGCGTGCTCCACTCCCCTACTAAATGGCTGTCAGAGCTTATTGCAGACGGTAAATTTCATTATGAATCAGGGAACAAGATGGTTGAAATCAACTTTGAAAACGCCAAATGCGTTTATGACACCAACATGAACCGATATGTAAATAAGAAGAAGTCTAACGGAAAGATAGATATCGTGGCGGCTACCATCAATGCCATGTACCTATTGGAGCAGGATGTTAAACTCAATACTCCAATGACGTGGGGCGCACAATTTTAAGGAGATGAAACAATGAGCTTACTAAGTTTTCTGGGATTTAAAAAAGAAGATGAAGAAAAGCGGTCTCTTGAAAATCCGGCTGAGACGCCTGCAGGATTGGCTGACCTTATCCAGGCAGATATCGACATGCGTGCCACCAGGGAAGAAGCTTTAACCCTTCCGGTTGTAGCATCCTGCCTGCAGTTTATTGCCGGTGCCGTTTCCGGAATGCCGGTAAGGCTGTATAGGAAGATGGAAGACGGCGGGAAAGAAGAGATTGATGACTACCGCACTCAGCTGCTGAATCGAGAAACCGGTGATACTTTGGACGCAGTGCAGTTCAAGCGGGCAATGGTAATAGATTACCTGTTAAACGGTGCCGGTTATGCTTTCGTGAACTGGAAGAGTAATAAAGTTCAGTCTATTAACTATGTTGCCTATGAAAATGTTTCCCCTGTAACCAATTCGGATCCTGTTTTCAAGGCGGTTAATTACTGGATTAACGGGCATCGCTATTATGATTACCAGATTTTACGCATTCTCAGGAACAGTGATGATGGAATGGAAGGCCACGGCATCCTTAAAGGGAACCAGGCACTTTTCTCCACCATGTTCAAGGCACTGAGATATGAGCACAGCACCATCGGATCAGGCGCTAAAAGAGGATTTTTAAAGTCCAGCAGGCATTTGGACAAAGATATTCTTAAAGCTCTCCGTCTGGCGTGGGCAAAACTGTTTTCCGGGGATAACAGCGTGGTAGTGCTGAATGATGGCCTTGATTTTCAGGAAATTGGCACAACAGCAACGGAAAACCAGCTGGTGGACAACAAAACCATCAATAATAACTCTGTTTATGCCATTTTCGGTATTCCCACAGGGCTTTTCAGTGATAATCCATCATCTGAAACCTATCTGCAGGCCATCCGGACAGCAGTTCTTCCGGTTGCCAGGGCGCTTGAAAATGCCTTGAACAAGTTTATGCTTCTGGAATCGGAGAAAGACAAGCTGTTTTTCACCCTGGACAGCAGCGCAATTACGGAAGCCGACACCATGACACGGTATCAGTGCTATGAAATCGGCCTTAAAAATTCCTGGCTCACTGTGGATGATATCCGTAAACGTGAAAATATGCTGCCTGTTGGCATGGACTTTATCAAGCTGGGCCTTGATGCAGTGCTTTATAAGCCACAGACAGGCGAAATCTATACTCCGAACACCGGCGTGAAAGCCAACATCAACGATGCGGCCGCGCCTCCTAAAGACAGCACTAATTTGAAAGGAGGTGGTAACGATGAAAGTGGAAATTCGCAGTGATAACACTGCAATCATCGAAGGCTATGTTAATGCAGTGGAACGGATGTCCAGGCCTCTGCTCGATTTCAATGGGGAACAGTTTCGTGAAATCGTGAAAGCCGGAACATTTGCGAAGGCTATTGCATCAGATCCCCATGTGGAACTCTGGTTCAACCATGTGAAGCCTGTAGGCGGCATGGACAATGGGACTCTTGAACTCAAAGAAGACAACATTGGTCTGTATGCCAGAGCGATCGTCAATGATCCGGATATTGTTCAGGAAGGCCGTGATGGAAGTCTCTCCGGATGGTCTTTCGGATTCTTTGTAAATCCAAACGGCGAAACATGGCGGGATGATGACCAGAATGGCCGCATCCGCGAGCTGACAGACATCAGCCTGGCTGAAGTCTCCATCCTTGATGTAACTCCGGCTTACTATGCCACATCCATTAATACCCGCGATGAGAAGGCAGCCCTGAAAGAAATCCGAGTCGCAGATGATAAAACGGAAGGCGTCAATGATATCTTTGGAGCTCTGGAGCGGCGGAAAAGGCAGATTGAGATTCTTAAGTTTGGTATGAAATAACCTAGGGAGGAAAATCATGAATCTTAAAAAACTGATTGAAAAAAGAAATGCTCTTGTTGACCAGCTCAATGACATTGTAAAGAAAGCTGAAGAAGAAACCAGAGCTCTTTCCGATGATGAAAATAAGGAATTCGATAAAATCACTGGTGAAATCCGTGCTCTTGATGAAACCATCAAGAAAATCCGTGAAGCCATGTCTGTAAATAAGGACCCGGCTCCTGCAGATCCGGCAGCGAAGAAAGTAGAAAAGAATGAAGAAAGAGCATTCGCAGCTTATATCCGCGGAAACATGGAAGAATGCCGCGCCGCCGGAGATATGACCAAAACCGACAATGGTGCCATCATCCCGAAGACCATTGCCAATAAGATCATTGACCTGGTAAAAGATATCTGCCCAATTTATAACCTGGCTACCAAGTTCAATGTAAAGGGTGACCTGGTATTCCCGAAATTTGATGATACGGCTGGCCCAACTGCTGCCTATGCGGAAGAATTCACTGCGCTGTCTTCTAAAACCGGCACTTTCTCCGGCATTACCCTTTCCAGCTACCTGGTTGGTGCCCTGACTAAGGTCTCCATTTCCCTCATCAATAACACAGCATTCGACCTGACTTCCTACGTTGTCACCAGGATTGCAGAAGCAATCTCTGAATTCCTTGAAAAGGAACTGCTCATTGGTACGGATGGCAAGATGACCGGCGTGAAATCCTGCACACAGGGAGTTACTTCTGCTGCAGCTACCGCAATCACTGCGGATGAACTGATTGACCTGCAGATGTCTGTGAAACAGCGTTTCCAGAAGAATTGCGCTTGGATCATGAACAATGACACCTTCAAGGCCATCCGCAAACTGAAGAATTCCAATGGGGATTACCTGCTTACCCGTGACCTGGCATCTGAAACCGGCTGGGTGCTGCTTGGGAAGCCTGTATATGCATCCGACGCTATGCCTAAGATTGCCGCAGGCGCCATCCCTGTTTACTATGGCGATTTCTCCGGCCTCTATGTGAAACTGGCAGAAGATGTCAATATCCAGGTACTGAAGGAACGCTATGCGGATGAACATGTCTATGGCATCATTGCATGGCTCGATGGCGACAGCAAGATTGTTGAAGATCAGAAGATGGCTAAACTCACTATGAAATCTGCGTGAGGTAGCCAATCATGAAAATTAAAGCATTGATTGGCCTCACTGGAGGATCCATAACTCTTCGCCCAGGTGAGGAGAGAATTGTTACCGATGAAACAGGTAATGACCTCATCCAGGCTGGGTATGCTGTCAAGTTAAATGACGGAAATCCGGATCCGAAAGCGAAGAAGCCTCCCAAGGAGAAAACGGCTGCGAAAAAGGAGGCATGACGTATGAAAGTATCGGAACTGACAACTGATTTCCTACAGGAATACTGTCGTGCGGATGGCAGCGCCGCAACGATGCTCAAACCGATGCTTGCCGCTGCCATCAAATACGTCATGGCCTACACTGGTCTCACTGAGGTGCAGCTTGATGATTATGAGGATATTACCCTGGCAGTCATGGCCCTGGTGGCCGATATGTATGACGTGCGGCAGTATACAGTCACCAATGCGGAAGTGAATCCCACAGTGAAATCCATTCTGGACCAGCACTGCTACACCGGACTGGAAGGCGGGATTGACTATGTATAGAAAATCAGCGCCTAATCTTTCCTCCATCCTGAACAGGAAGGTAGAAATCTACCAGCCTATCCAGGGTGCGGAGAATGAACTTGGACAGCATGACATTGATGAGAAACTGGTGGATACTGTTTATGCGGCTATCGTGCCGCAGACGGGCTCCATGCTCCATGGCCGCCCCGCAGAAACTGTCCTGACCAGGGTAACCCATAAATTTATTATCCGATATCGCTCTGACCTCTCCACTGACATGTACATTAAGTACAATGGCCAGCGATACGATATCATCTACCTGCTGGATCCCTATGCCAACCATGAACGGCTGGAGATTTTTACGGAAGGAGTGATTCAATAGTGATTGAAATGCATTTCGATGTGCATGAAATGACCAAATTGAGTGATGACCTTCTGGAAGCTGCCAAAGAGAAATTTCCGAGGAAGACAAAGAATTTCATGGGCAGAGCAGGGAACCGGATGAAGTCGCGCGCCAGGGCTGCCTACAAGTCGGATATCAAGCATAGCAAGACAGGGAACCTGGTGAGAGACCTATCCCGCGGCCGCCCATACATCTATGGCAAGGATGAATTTTCCGTCCGAGTCGCAAACAGGGCTCCCCATGCCCATCTGTTTGAGCATGGCCATGTGCTCTGGGCCCATCCGCCAGGGGCGAAGAAAGCCATCAAGACCAATAGGATGGTTAAAGGCCGCCATACCATGGCCCATGCGGAGAAAGCCTTCCAGGGAGAGTATGAAGGAATGGTTGATGAATTCATTGACCAGCTCCTGGAGGAAGGTGAAATCTTATGAGCCTTGTTACTCCGGCGCAAGTCATTGCAAGATTCACCAAGGTATTGCAGGGAGCCTTTACGGATGTACCTGTCCAGAATACGGATATCACGGAAGGCTTCGCAAGGCCTTGTTTCTTTTTGGACCTTGAGGGAGTCGATACCGACAGGGTAGGCACGTATTACGAGGATGGATTATCCTTCCGGCTGTACTACTTCGCGGCCGATACCTACAAGGGATTCATTGACCTGCTGAAAAAGCGGGATGCCATTATTAAACTGCTGCAGGATACAACGCGGCTCGATGATGATGAATCATCCGATAACTATGGATTCGTCATCCAGTCAGATGATGATATCCGGTCTGACATCAACCAGGCCGATAAGGTATTACAGATTTCCTTTACTGTGGACCTTGTACAGTCTGATGACAGGCTTCCGGATGCGGAACTCATCGAAGACCTGCAATTTTCTGCCAATGCCGTGCCTTCTACGGATACCGGCAGGGAATCCTCTACTACATCCGATGATGAGGATGAGGATAAGACCTATACTGCAGATGATTTGAAATAAGGAGTGAAATAGATGGGACTTCCTACGATTGAAGTTACATTCAAGCAGCTCGCTGTCTCCGCAATCAAGCGATCTGAACGCGGCATTGCGGCTGTCATCATCAATGATGATACCCTGAGCACGACTGCCATCACGAAAAAGACCTACCGGTCCAGCATGGACCTCAGCTCCAAGGATTACACTACTGACAATCTGAAGATTCTCGAACGGTGCTTCCTGGTAGCCGTGAATAAGGTAGTTGTCATTTCCCTCCCAACCAAGGGAGAATTCAAGGATGCGCTGAAGGTCCTTGATAAAATTAAATACAACTATGTTTGTACCACCATCGCCGGCAGCCAGCAGGCCCTGGCAAGCTATGTGGTGGACTACAACGCTACCACCAGAGGCAGCATGAAGCACACTGTGGCCATCGTCTTTGATGCTACGACTGCTGATTCCAAGTATGTTATCAACGTCAAAAATGCCACTGTCACTGAAATTCAGACAGCTTCTGATGGCACCAAGTCTGATGTCTCTGTACCTATGAATGAATACCTGCCGCGTCTGTGCGCTATCCTGGCAAACCTGCCAATGAATAGATCCTGCACTTCCTACGTGCTGGAAGACCTTTCCGACTGCGCTGATGTGGCTACGGATGATACAGACCTGGATGCATGGATTAATAAAGGCTATCTCTGCCTCTATGTGGATAATGATGAAGTCAAGATTGCACGCGGCGTGAACAGCCTGACCACATTCACATCTACGGATACGGAAGACATGAGCCACATCATCATCGTTGAATCCATGAACCTGATTACCGAAGATATCGCCACTACCTTCAAGAACAGCTACATTGGGAAGTATAAGAACTACCTTTCCAACCAGCAGCTCTTCATCGATGCGGTAGATGCCTACTTCCAGCAGCTCGAATCCGAGGAAATTCTTGATCCGGATTACACAGGGAATACGGATGCCGGAACTACCGGCAATGAGGCCTACATCGATATTGAGGCCCAGCGTAATGCATGGCTGTCTGTCGGTAAGACCGCCGCAAAGGACTGGACGGATGACAAGGTTAAGAGCATGGCCTACAAGACCACCATCTTTCTGGCTGCCACTGTTAAAATCCTTGATGCAATTGAAGACCTGAAATTCGTAATTACCATGGAATAAGGAGGTAGGCTTAGATGAATAAGAATGTGGTCAATAAGATCATTCGCGGCACCAATGGCCGCCTCTGGGTGAATGATAAGCTCCTTGCCAATGTGAAGAGCTTTGAATGCAAGGTGAAGCTGGACTATGAGGATATCGATGAAAACGGTAATCCAATCAAGCAGCGGCGCTATACCGGCGCATCCATCGAAGGCACCATGGTTCTCCATAAGGTAGATTCCTATGTGCTGAAACTCATGAAGGACGGAATCATGAGCATGGACATGCCGGATATCAACATGGTATCCAAGGTAGCAGATCCTTCTGTTACCGGATCTGAACGCGTGAAGCTGTCCAATGTCACACTGGATGAAGTTTCCCTGGCATCTTTCGAAAATGGGAAGGTCGCTGAGGAATCAGTACCTTTCCGCGCCGGCGGATTTGACAACACAGACGATATTGATGATTTCAACTGATTTGATGGGCGGGCTGATACCCGCCCATTCTTTTGGGAGGATTGCAAAATGGTTGAAGCGAAGAAAGCGACGCTTGAAGAACTCCTTAAGCGCAAAGTGCAGTGTGAGAATGACAGGAATGCCTTCTTCCCTATCAAGAGCAAGATCGGGCTGACATTCATGGTGCAGAAACTGCCTTTGGATAAAATCATCGACATGATTGATGATTTCAGGGTAGTGAATGGTGCTGCATCTACAAAGGACAACTTTGAAGGTGCCATCCGGATCATCTATGAATCTGTACCCATCCTGCATGATGAAAAGCTCCGGAAAGGACTGGTAGAGCCCTATGATGTGGTGCCTGTAGTCTTCAATGACAATGTAGAAGCCATTGTGGACTTTGCCCAATCCATTATCGAGAAGTTCTACACAGGGGCTGAAGGGGCTGTCAAAGAAGTAAAAAACTGATGCAGCGTGACCATGACCTTCTTTGCATCCGCTACTACATCGAACGTGGCCACAGCATCCATGAGCTTCTATCATTGACTCCAACAGAATGGCTAATCTATCAGCTCCATGTGGACCTGGTAGCGGAGGCCCAGCAGAAAGAACTAGCCAGGATAAATGAAGGGAAAGGAGGGTAAGGCATGGCAAGAGGAATAAACGTCCTGCTGACTCTGGTGGATAAGTTCAGCCAGCCTTTGACTAAGGTATCCGGAGCGACCAGATCGACTGCAAGGCAGATTAAGAACACTGAAAATGTGGTGAATAAGTTTGCCGGCGGTGCGAATCAAAAATTCATGTCATTGGCTGGCACCATCACGAAAATCGGCTTAGGCCTTGCGACTCTTGGGGCTGGTCTCTCCGTGGCCGGCATCAAGAGCTTCGCTGATGAGGCAATGGCGAAAGCCGGAGCCCAGGTAGCCGCAGAGACCAAGCTGGTCACCATTCTGGGTGATGTGAAGTCCATCCAGGAACAGGGCGCCGGAGCGGCAGATCGTGCGGCGAAATCCCTGGAAGCCTACGCCTCCCAGCTTCAAACTGTTGGTGTCGTAGGCGATGAAGTCACCATCGCCGGCATGGCCCAGTTAGGCACATTCCAGATGACGGAAGACCAGATCAAACTGGTATCCCGAGGAATGCTCGATTTGCTGGTTAACCAGAAAGGCCTCAATGCGACTCAGGAAGATGCAGTCAACGTGGCCAACATGATTGGCAAGGTCATGATGGGTAATGTGGGAGCTCTTCAGAGAGTCGGTATCTCCCTTGATGATTACCAGAAGGATGTCATCAAGACAGGCACGGCTGATGAACGTGCTGCTATGATTGCCCAGGTGCTTGCCCAAAATGTAGGCGGTGTCAATGAGGCCATGCGTAAGACCAGCGGAGGCCGCGCGGCGGCAATTATGAATGACTACGGCGACATGCAGGAAGAAGTCGGAAAACGTCTGGGAAAGATCCGGATTGAAATCATGACTGCCTTTTCTGCATTGACTGCGCCGCTAGGCAAAGCATTGACTCCGATACTGGACCAACTGGTGGTCAAGTTTAATTGTATCCTGCCATCTATCCAGCAGTTTGCAAGCGAGATGGCGGCCGCGCTCCCTGGTGCCATTGAGACAGTCGGGAATGCTGTCGTATTCCTGGCGCAGAATTTCCAGAATCTCATCAGCATTGCAAAGGCACTGGCTCCGGTCATTGCCGGCATCGTAACAGGCTTCGCGGCCTTCAACGTCCTCAGCAGCGTTGTGAGCAAGATTCAGATGGTGCAGAAAGTATTAGCTGGCATCCGTCTGGCCGGAGGCATTGTCCAGTTTGCGGCATTGCTGAATCCTATCGGGCTGGTGGCGGCGGCCATCGGCGTGCTGGCGGTAGCTTTCTACACTCTCTACACACAGTCAGAGCCATTCCGGCATTCAGTGAATGAACTGGCATCACAGCTCATGAACCTGGTGGAGATTGTTGTGGGAGCGCTTGCTCCAGCGTTTGAAGTACAGTTTGCAGTGATCGCCGCGGCGGTTGGCTCTGCCATTGATGTGATTGGCGGCGTGCTGAGCAATGTGGTAGGCATCCTGGCCAATATCATCGGATTCATCGTGAATGTGTTCACAGGAAACTGGGAAGCCGCATGGCAGAATGTAGTGAGCATCTTCCAGGGTATCTTCGATACGCTGGCAAGCATTGCGGCGGCTCCTCTGAATTTCATCATGGGCCTTGTTGACCGTATTGCTGCTAAGATTGGTTCCATCCATCTGCCTTCCTTTGGCGGCGGCGATGATGGCGGTGGCAGTGAAGAGCATGATGCTCTGGGTACTACCTATGCTGCCGGCGGCCCTACAATGGTCAATGAAAACGGCGGAGAGCTCATCACTCTCCCATCCGGAAGTCAGGTAATGCCGCACAAAGAGTTGCTCCAGCTCATCAATAATGGCGGGAATGGCGGAGGCGTGACCGTGAATCTCTCTGTCCAGGGTAATGTTATCGGGAATCAGGAATACATGCGCCAGACAGGTGAATACATCGTTTCCCGCGTGCGGGATGCATTGAGAAACAGTTAAGGAGGTAATGACATGAGTCTACTGAGCGACATTCTCCGGCAATATACGGGATCTGCATACAGTGACCTGACCTCTGCGCTGCGATCCCGCATTAATATTATTTTGAAAGTCGATAATGCTGAAGACAGTATCACTTTTCCCATCGTGCCAGGCGATTTCCCTGATATCAACAGCCCGCAGAACAACGATACCTTTGAAGCCGTAACCGGAGATATCAACGTGATTGGAGCTCCAAAGCTCCGCACGCTTTCTCTCCAGAGCTTTTTTCCGGTCAATAAGAACTATTCATTCATCCGCGCCCAGGCTTCCTACCGGAACGGATGGGAGTATGTGAACTGGATAGAAAAGAATCGGAGGCTTGGACTGGTATTCCGACTGATGTTTGTCGAAACTTTCGGAGCAGTCAAGCTGGACATGCTCTGCACTATCGACAATTTCGTGTACCACCAGGAAAGAAACAACGACATCAAATACCAGATTGATTTCAGGGAATACAAGAAGCCTCCTGTAGATATTGCTGCATCCCAGGCGTCGGAAGGTGTTATCAATGAATAATTTCAAGCTGACTTATTCATACAATGGCACCACAAAGGACATTACCGGAATTACCAGCAATTACACCAGGGGAGACCAGATTGACCAGCTCGGGGAAGAATTCGACTTCGATCTGATTGATAATCCCCTTGATGTGAACTACCAGGGAAACCGGCTCCAGTTTGGCGGGAAGATCTGCTTCGAGAACAATGGGAAGGCAGTCTATACCGGAATCATCGAGGATGAGTCCAGGGATGGGCTGGCAAAGTTCAAATATAAGGCCTATGACTATGCCTGGTTCTTGAACAAGGACCAGGTATTTGTGCAGCTTGTTGACTGTACAACCTCCGATGCCATCCGGAAGATCTGCGACCAGAAAGGCATCCAGGTAGGTGAAATCGCTGAAATGGATACCATCATCAACAAAGTCTATAACGGCGATGAAGTATCCAAGGCCTTGAAGGATATCATCAGCCAGGAGACGGATGCCACAGGAGTCGAATACCGCATGGAAGTGCGAGTCGATAAACTCTATGTGACCAAGCGTGATGACTTGAAAATCAAGGCTACATATCAGCTCGCTCCCAATGAGCAGCCTTTTGATATCACTGATATGATAGGTGACTACTCCGCGGATTCATCCGTGAAGGACATCGTGACCAAGGTGGTCATCACATCCGGAAGGGAGAAAGATGCTGCTGTCATTGCGACTGCGGAAAATCCGGATGCAGCCAAAGTCTATGGCGAAATTGTCCACTATGAGAATGTCACGGATAAAGAAGCCGGCGATGCCCAGAAGATAGCGGATAAGAAACTGAAAGAACTCTGCCGGAAAAAGATCAGCAAGCGCTTGAAGCTCTTTGGCTCTGATGATGTGAGATCCGGGAGGGTACTCACATTCAACAGCCAGGAACTGGGACTTGTTGGCGACTTCCTGGTGATTTCCGCCAGCCATACCTATGACAATATCAATCATTTCATGACGCTTGAGATACAGTCTACAAAGGACAATGAGGAAGGAGCGGTATAAATGCCTGATACCTGGGCCCAAGAAATGGCCAACCAGCTAAAAAAGCGGGATAATCCGAAGCCAATCAGCAATTGTATTGGGCTCATCCTGCAGACAGGCGATGATTGGAAGGTGTCCATCCAGGATGGCGCCTATATCATCGACAAGAGAAATGGCTATATCTGCCGGCACATCCTCCAGCGTGCGAGCAAGTTCACCATTGATAAGGAAAACCAATCCGGAAACATTACTACCGGCGCTTGCTCCGGCGGCTATTCCCATTCCGGAAGCAGCTATTCCACATCCAACAAGGCGACTGGCCACGTAACACTGTATCCGATTGATGACTGGAAGCCTGGCAACAGAGTGATGGTTGCTCCGACTGCTGACAACCAGCGTTTCTTTATTGTGGATATCATCGTGTAAGGCAGGTGAAAGACAATGTTTCCTTCCGATATTGACCTGAATGATCTGACTGCTGCTGTTTCTACGACTGATGCCAATAGCAGTACAGCCTCCGCATCCGGTGGCGCTACTTCCCTGGGCCGGAGTCCTTACTTCGATTACAAGAAAAAGGAATTCGTCATCCAATCCGGATTCAATCGGGAATGCACGCTGACGGAAAGCATTGAGCAGCATATCCGGCTTTTCATCAACACAATTAAAAACAAATATGCCATCTACGACAAATACTTTGGAGTAGATACGAATGGACTCGTAGGCTACCGGCTTCCAAGGTCTGTAGCCATTGCTACCATCAAGCAGCAGATTTCCGATGACCTTCTGAAGACGTGCCCAGTTATCAAGGAAACCAAGGATTGGACATTCTCAGGAGTCTCCGGAGTATTCAGCTTTACCGCAGTCATGAATGATGGTGTAGAGGTGGTGATTTCCGAAAATGTATACGATTAACCAGATTCACAATACAATTCTCCAGGGAGTTCCGGATGACTACCAGAAAACAGAAGGCTTCCCCACTTATGACATTACCCGCGGCGTAGCTTTTGGGCAGTATCAGCTGTGGAAGAAAGCCTTCCTGGTAGAAGAAAAGCAGAACGTGGACAACCTGGAAGGCTCTGAGCTGGATGCATGGTGTGCCCAGCGCGTGGGGATGACCCGGAACAGTGCCGTGAAAGCGAAAGCTGTCATGAAGATTGTTTCCGGCAGTGGCCGGATTGTAGCCGGGGACCTGTTTGAAACCGTTGACCGCATTCAGTTTGAATCTACGGAGACAAAGACTGTTTCCCAAGGTGATACCTTCAATGTCCAGGCTGTTGTCGCAGGAACCAGCGGGAATGTGGCTGCGGATACCATCACCCAGATTCCTGTGACCATCAACGGCATTGGCTCTGTGACCAATCCGGATCCGGCGGAAGGCGGCTATGCCGAAGAGACAGACGATGAATTCCGAAAGCGGTACTATGAGAAGCTACAGATCCCGGCAACCTGCGGGAACAAATATCACTACATTGCCTGGGCAAAAGCCGTTGACGGTGTAGGGAATGCCCGCGTGTTCCCCTGCTGGAATGGCCGGAATACCGTGAAGGTGGTCATCATCGGGAACGACAATAAGCCGGCTTCTGACAGCCTTGTAAAAGCTGTCCAGGATTATATCGATCCTGGCAAGACGGGCTACGGAGAAGGCCAGGCACCTGTCGGGGCTGTTTGTACGGTCAAGGCCGCAGATACGGTCTCTGTATCGGTCTCTGTATCGGTCTCTGTATCTTCCTCCGAAGATCTGGAAACCATCAAGGAAAATGTGACTAGTGCTATTGATGCCTACATCAGCTCGCAGGCTTTTGCCGCTAGTGACAGTGCAACAGACTATATCAGCTATGCACGAATCGGCGCCGCTATTATCGGAACTACCGGAGTGCTTGACTATTCAGATCTGAAAGTGAATGAAGGCACATCAAATATTGTTATCCCAAAGGAATCCGTGGCCGTGTTAGGTGGTGTAACCTATGCTGACTGATACCATGCTCCGGGCTCTCCATGCCTGGTACCGCAAAGACAAATGGGTGAAGGCCCTGTATGATGCCATGGATGCTGACATGAGCGGTGTTGATGGGAAACTGATGCAGGACTACTACAACCTGTTCTTTGACAAGCTGGATGAAGATGGCTGCAAGGTACTGGAAAAGGATCTGGGACTGCATCCGGCCAAAGATGCCACGCTGGACATGCGACGGAGTGATATTCAAATAAACTGGCTGGCAAAGCAGTTTGCATCCATGCCGGCTATCCAGCAGATTTGTGATGGAATCTACAATGGAGACTGCACAGCTGAGTATGACGGTGATGCTACAATCACGTATGCTTTCCGTCATTACATGGAACCGGCTCCTTATACGGATGCCCTAGTAGCTTCTGTAGACCGCATCAAACCAGCACACATTGATTACAAGTTCCGCTATGACTATAACGTCTGGCGGGACTATTACTATCCGCTGTTCTGGTCCAATATAAAAGAAAAGACGTGGACAACAGAAGCAGGAATGATATGGTCTGATAACTATGCACTCCGGCATAACTGGTCATACATGAAGACCAGGACGTGGAAAGAAACCTTGATTAAAGATGTTGACTAAGATGTTGACTAATAGGAGGATCAGAAATGGCTACAAGAACAACTTACCTCAATTTGATTAAGCCGGACTACTCCGATGCTGCAGATATCGCAGACATTAACGCGAACATGGACACTCTGGATGACAAAATCAAAGGGATTGATAGCGCCGCTATTGATGATACGCTGGTGCCTACTTCTGACAGTGGAACAATTAGAAATCAGCTGTCTCAGCTGGCAAACCGAATTAAAGCGGCTACCGGAGCCGGTGGCTGGAAAGATGATCCATCTACAACGCTGGCTGCCCTTGCCACATTGGTGTCTAACCTTGCAAGTGGCAGTGATGTAACATGGGATGGTAAGAAATTTACAAATACAAAACTGGGTATCAGTGGATTGATGGATACAAATGGTTATGTCAGTTTCGGCAAAAATTTCGGCGGCTTAATTATACAGTGGGGATACGAAACAGACATTAGCTCAGATGAAAAACTTATTCCCTTTCCGATAGCATATCCCACAACTGGATTATCACTGGCGGTTGCGATTACTGATTGGGGAACATTATGCTCGACCGACTCTCTGACTGCGGTAAACTTTAGATACCGCGGAAACAAAGATGAACTGCCAAACATTAGATGGATTTCTCTTGGATACTGAACAGTGGGGAAATGCTTATGAAAACAGAAATAATGGCATAGTTCTGCCTATTACTTCAAATATTTTGTCAATTATTGTTTCTCATAATTCAACCAAGTATACACAAGCTTTGGCAGTTGACATAGATAACTTGAAAATCCTGTCATCAGCAACAGACGATGCTGCTGCATACTATGTTGCTATTTGCCGATAGCGACAAATCTGTAGTCTCCAAAAGTTGTGTTGGAAACGGAAAATCCAATTCGTGCCCATCGTAAGTCATTGCCATCTGAGCCGTCATTCGGGTACCAAGCCGCATGAACAGAGGGTATGGCAACGTCGCTCCAATTGCTATTAACGTCGAAAGGGACCACCGCTAATACCTTAGTCGGAAAAACAATCGGATATTCAAAGCTAACCGAATAACCGCTGCTTGTTACTTCAATGTTATTTCCCCACTGTTCATGCTCCTATCGCAATCCAATCGCTATTGTCGGTTCCAAGATAAAAAGTAGAGTTATTCTTTGCCCCGTGATATGGAACATTTGTGGGGGTAGAGCCTTTCCATGGGCCTAAAACAACCATGCAAAATTTTGAGAAAGATACGGGGTAAGTCACTGTTCCTTTTGAAGCGCTTCCCCACTGTTCAGTATCCAAGAGAAATCCATCTAATGTTTGGCAGTTCATCTTTGTTTCCGCGGTATCTAAAGTTTACCGCAGTCAGAGAGTCGGTCGAGCATAATGTTCCCCAATCAGTAATCGCAACCGCCAGTGATAATCCAGTTGTGGGATATGCTATCGGAAAGGGAATAAGTTTTTCATCTGAGCTAATGTCTGTTTCGTATCCCCACTGTATAAAGGATGTAGTGAAGCATGGATGACAACATTTACTCTGGGATCCTTGGCGATTTTTAAAAGACAAGAAATGTAGCTAGAACGTCCAAATGAGCGCTTTTCGATAATATCCGAATCACTGAAAAGCGTTGATTCGGGCGTTTTAGCTAGAAGCATTAGTAACAGAGATAATGTTGAGCAATTCCAGCAGTTTCAAGCTTTGCGTTGGTGATAACTAGAAACGTAATAGTAACAAATTACTTTAGCAATTCAATGCATTTTCTGAGCTGCCGGATGCCTTTGTGCGTGTACACACGCTCAGTCACATCGCCGCCAGCATGGCCTAGAATATGCCTTTTAGAGGTTTCATTAGCTCCTGCATTATCCAAAAGCGTTGCTACAGTGTGTCGACAGTCATGTGTTGTATGACCATCTGCATGGATCCGCAACATTACACGCTTCCAAAGGTCACAATATCGGCTATAGCTATAAGGATTTCCGGTTGAATCTGCAATAAGGTGCTGGCCGGAAGATTGTAGCCTGGCATTGATTAGCGGCTGAATTCTGTGATGAATAGGAATGGTCCGAATGCCTGCCTGAGTCTTTGACCTGGTAATACGAATCAGCTGCTGTCTCTGATTGATGTAAGTTTTCAACAACTGCAGCATCTCTCCTACTCTCATTCCGGTGTAAAGCAGGATAAGGACTGTATCAACGCCAGGATAATCCAGCTCATTCCACAACCTGTTAATTTTCTGCCGGCTGAAAGGCCGATGAGGATTAACAGGTTTATTTCTGCCCAGGGAAAGAAGAGATGCATAGTTCTTTCCACCGGCCTCTATCTTTCCGGCATACGATTCCATCAAAGAAATTAGAGACCTTACCTTCTTTACTGAAGAATAAGACAATCCGGATCGACGCATGTCATCAATGATTCGCTGGTAGTCGCTGTATTTGATTTCAGAATAAGGCATGCCGTGGAGCACTGAGCAATGCCGGAAGGCGTTTCTATATCCACATATCGCGCTGGCTGATGGATCTGTATCAGCTATATGCCGCGATAGCCAACGATGGTATAACTCTTCGAAGGTAAGACGATGGTCAGCAAGGGAGGTATTATGATGGAGTTTGTTGTAGTCAGCTGCGAAAATTTCCGCTTCTATCTGCGTCGCAAAGTATTCGACAGGGCGCTGCCTCCCAGCATCGCTTACTACAAAAACAAACGGCCGCCTCCGATTGCCTGACAGCCGTTTAATGCTTCCGTATCCGTTCGGTTTTCTCAATCAAATCATCCTTTCGTAAATAAATTAGGAGGTAAAAAATGAAGGACTATTTAATCAAGTTTAATGCCGATGGCCGGCGTGGCACCACATATGCCGACGGTGTTCATTATTTCGTACAGCCTGATGGCGCTGTGAAAGATGGCAGTGTTAAAGTACAGGACATGCTTGACCAGGGCTTTGTTTTTGTAAATACTGCTGATTACATGAATCTGCTTGGTAATAATGACGATAAAAAAGAATATTGCAGGCAGAGCGATGGTACATTTGCACCTTACGTTGCACCGGAACCCACAGCAGAGGAAAAGGCGGCTGCTGAAAAAGCCTCTTTGGATTCCGAATATGAGGCTAATAAATCTGAAATGCTGGCAGCTCTTCAGGCGGCACAGCTTGCGGGTAACACTGATGCGGTGGCAAGTATTCAGCAGGATTATAAAGATATGACAGCCGCTTACAAGGAAGCGGTGGAAGGAGTGACGGCAGAATGAGTTTCTGGAAGAAAAAGAAGTACTGTGAATATTGCGGCAGTGAAAAGAAGTCAGATGGAAGCTGCTCAAATCCGAAGTGTATCGCTTATAAGGAAAAAACTGCAGAGGATTCCTCCACTAAATCTGACAGCACCACTACAAAGGAAGGATGAGCTAAATGGACTTGGTTACTATCCTGCTTTCAGGACTGTCCTCCCTGCTGACAGGAATTCTTTTGTATAAATTTCGTGAAAGAAATGAAGCCGACAAGAAAGAGCGGGCAGACCAGCAGAAAAAGAATGACGCATTGGCAATGGGAGTTGTAGCCATGCTGCGTGACCGTCTCATTGAAACTATGGGATCCTCAATTAAAGCGGGATGGGTAACTGTGGGCAAGGCTGATGTAATCACCAGAATGTACCAGGCATACCACAATCTTGGCGGTAATGATGTTGTAAGTCACACATACCAGCGGTTTATGGATTTGCCGCATCGTGAACCTTATTCCGATCGGAGTGATTCGGATGTTTGAGTTTGAAAAAATCGATATTGAAAATATTTTAGTCATTATTGCGCTGTCTGCCAGCTTGATAATGGCTATTTTTTATGGGCTGGATAACCTTGCAATGAGTATTGTGACGGGCCTTCTTGGGTATATTGGTGGAACTATCAAGAGTAATCCGAAAGGAGGTGATAAGGATGGCAAAGGTAATTGATGTTTCTTTCTGGCAGAAAGATATCGACTACGATGAAGTTGAAGCTGCAGGCGTTGATGGCGTAATTGCGAAAATCTCTGAAGGAACTTCTATTGAAGAAACTTGGTGGGGGCATGTTTCTGAAGCAGAAAGCCACGGTCTGAAATGGGGCGTGTACTGCTACAGCCATGCATCCACTCCACTGGAAGCGGAAACAGAAGCCAATGAGGTGCTCTACCTTTTAAAGGGAACTGTACCACCGATGGGAGTATGGTTTGACTTTGAATCATCCGAGTGCCTGACTGCAGATGATCCTACGGCGGTTTGCAGTGCATTTATCAATGCAATCAATGCCCAGGGAATTCCTTGCGGGATCTATGCCAGCCTTTCTACCCTGGAAGATGTTGTTGACGTCTCCGCTTTGGGAGACTATGTACCCTATTGGGTAGCGCAGTACAGTAACAGTTGTAGATTCGCTGATGAATTTCCGGATCATGTACTTGCCGGCTGGCAGTACAGTGACAAGGGCTACATTGGTAACACCAATGTGGATATGAATGAATGGTATCTTGATTTAGATTAGGAGGATCATTATGAGTAAATGGACTGATGTAAGAGATTCTGTTATTGATGCACTGAACCTTGACGATGTAACTGATCAGGTAAAAGTTGATCTGACTACCCAGATCGTAAACAATGGCATGCCGGCTATTGAAGATGTGGCTGATGCTTTTGTAACAAAGATTCAGGCGCAGGCATCCGCTGAAACAGGCTGGAACAAAGTGCGTGACCAGGTAGTTCTTCCGCTCCTTATCAAAGGCGCAATTTACTTCGTGAAGACTGTCCTTGCCAAAACTATTCCAACAGAATCGGAATCTACCACTGAAGAACAGAAAGCATAATAAAAGCGGGAATCAGAGTAGATGTACCCTGGTCCCCGCTTTTTCTATACTGCTCTACTGACAAACACAGAAACATAATCCGGATATACAAATATGTTCTGATGTGGGCGCTTACGGTTCACCATGAAATCCGCTAAACAGCAGTTTAGCGGATTTTTTATTGTGCGTAAAGGGGCCTTTGGACACACCTGCGGTGTGAGGGTTGACGGGCCTTTGGCCCGAGGGTTGTGTAGAAGGGTTGAGGAAAAGGGTTCTTAAGATGGACCGGCCTGACGGCCAGAGGGTTCGTAAGTTTGACGGCCCTTCGGGGC
>ERZ779643.355-NODE-355-length-40338-cov-3.748678_pt1 | contig 40338 bp, 35 predicted proteins | sample MGYA00511564_ERZ779643 | MGnify/ENA primary metagenome ERZ779643 (study PRJEB29588, sample SAMEA2147114) | human gut metagenome | biome: human gut; feature: human-associated habitat; material: faeces | place: Denmark | collected 2008/2010 ...
TGCGGAAAAGGCGGTATGACGATGCGGGAAAGGCTCAACGGCGACGCCAAAATGCCCTTCCCGTGACGCAAAAGAGGCTTTCCTGCGGTGCGGAAGAGGCTCTTTCGCAAGCCGTCGGTACGTCTTCCGACTTACAAAAAAGCGCAAGCGGTTGACTGACAAGGTGTTGCGCAAATCGTTCAAAACGCGCGTATTTGCAGCCGGATGCATTCTCGTGCGCGAAAACAGGAGTATTTTGAAGTTACGGTGAATATTTATTCATACAACGGTATGTCATCACGCATATTTATACAATTATTCCGTGACAAAACAACCGGCATAACGTGATACCACGCAAAAGGCATGGCACACAGTCAGTATGGCGCGAAAAATAAACCGCATTATTTTGTAATGCACGCAGTTTGGTGTATCTTTGCAGAAGATATAGCTGCACTCGGGAAATTGAAAGCAAGCTTTCTTTCCGCTCGTTTGCAATATCTTTGTATAAGATATGCTTCGGTTCGGCAGTGTCAAGTCCGGTAAAACTGCGTTTTCCCTCCTTGCCGTTGCTCTCACCTTGCAATATCTTTGTATAAGATAAGTTGAAACCATCACCGGCACTGCCGCACGTTATCGACGCAGTCTTCCGCCGGTCTAAAAACGCTACTAATATGAAATACGCCGATTACATTGAACAGATAGAGATTGACTCGCTATGGAGCGGAAAACACCATGTGGTGTGGAATCTCGACCGTCAGGTGAACATACTCAGCGGAATAAACGGAGTGGGGAAGAGCACTATACTTAATAAGGTGGTGCGAGGACTTGTGGCAGGAGGCGAGTTCGCCAACCATATGCTGAAGGGTGTGAGGCTAAAGGTGGTGCCGGAGGATGCCAAATGGATACGCTACGATCTCATAAGGTCGGTGGACCGCCCGCTTGTGAACGTGGAGGCAATGAGCGCGATAAACGCAAGTATAACGCCGCTCGCCACGGAACTGGACCTGCTGATATATCATTTGCAGCGCAAATATCTTGATTATCAGGTGAACATAGGCAACAGGATAATATCCGTTCTGCAGAGCGGCAGCCCCGACGCGGCTGAAAAGGCGCGGGAAATATCGGCTCCTAAGAAACGCTTCCAGGACCTTATTGACGACCTGTTCGAGGCGACCGGCAAGAAGATAATACGCACGGAGAACGAGATTCTATTTACACAGATAGGTGAGACTCTGCTGCCCTACCAGCTGTCGAGCGGCGAGAAGCAGATGCTCGCCATAATGCTCACAGTCCTGGTGGAGGACAACCGCAGTTATGTGCTGTTCATGGACGAGCCTGAGGTGAGCCTTCACTTCGAGTGGCAGAAGCGTCTCATAGATATTGTTCTGGAACTTAACCCGAACGTGCAGATAATTCTTGCCACGCACAGTCCTGCCGTGATAATGAACGGATGGGCTGACCGTGTGACCGAGGTGACGGACATCACATTATGATAACCTTATAAATGCGCCCCTATGAGTAAAAGACTGAAAGACAACCTGTCGTCTGGCTACTTCGAGGCAGCCAACCGCATGACCTCAAAAAAGGCGCGCCGCCGCATAATGGCATATGTGGAAAGCTACGATGACGTGTTTTTCTGGCGGTCGGTATTGTCGCGGTTTGAAGACTCCACCCGCTATTTCGAGGTGATGCTGCCCTCGCGCGTACCGCATCTTGAACGTGGAAAGAAGGCTGCTCTGATGAGTCTGCTTAACGGTAAGGTGGGACGCGACATGATAGCCTGCGTGGATGCCGACTACGACTACCTTATACAGCGTGCCACGCCTATGTCGGAGACGATAATAGACAGTCCGTACATATTCCATACATATGCCTATTCGATAGAGAACCTGCAGTGTTATGCGCCGTCGCTTCATGACGTGTGTGTAGGTGTGACGCTCAACGACCATGCCATATTCGACTTCGTGAGCTACTTCCGCGAGTACTCTCTCGCCATCTTCCCGCTCTTCGTATGGAGCGTCTGGTTCTACCGCACACCGCATTACACGGAGTTCACAATAAGCGACTTCCTGCATGTGATAGAGACGGGACACTTCAATCCCTATGATACGGAGGGCTCGCTGCGCAATCTAAGGCGCAAGGTGGCACGCCGGGTGACGCAGTTGCAGCGGCATTATCCGTCGGCTAAAAAAAGCTGGCAGGAGGTGAAGGACGACATAAAGCGTCTCGGTGTGACACCGGAAACCACTTATCTGTATGTACAGGGACACCATCTTTTCGACAAGGTGGTGGTGCCTATGCTGAAGAAAATATGCAATATGCTGGTGCGTGAGCGTGAGAACGAGATATCGCGGCAGAGCGTTCATCCCACTCAGAGGAACAACGAACTGTCGTGCTACTCTGGCAGTGTGGCTGACGTTGAGCTGATGTTGAAGAAGAACATTGCCTTTACGTCATCAACTCCGTGCGGACGGTTGTTGGACGACATACGCCGCTTTCTCGGTGACGAACCGTCAGCGGACACTGAACGGAAGGAATATTCGGATAAGACTGTGCCGGGGAAGGACGGTGCGACGGCTGCCGAGACACATACAGACGGTGCGTGAGCCGTGGCGCGCATAATGGTTTTATGTCAGGAATTTCGGTGTAAGACAGACCCGTAGCTGCTTTTTTATGAAATCGTAAATGAAATGTTATAAGCGTATTTAGTGTCATTTGTTTCCGCGAATGGTATGTATTGTCATTCTAAAGTGTAGCATTCTCGTGTAATATGCGATATTTTTAAAGTTCCGGAAGAGAAAACCATGAATGTAAGAACATGAAAACATATGCATCCGGCAAGTGCATATTGCCCCGTGCAGGTAATTATATTTCATACTTATTCGGTGCTGTTGTCAGACATGTTGGTTGACTGTTTTGTACAGGATGTGACGAACTGCATGGATAAAAGGCAGAATACAAGATGACGGAGGCATTGTGGAAGAGGAGCGAAGGGCAGCCAATGAGGTGAAGAGGCGGTTTCGGTGGTGGAATGCCTGTATCGGGATTATGACGATGTGATGGTGCGACGTTACATGTTTATGACAAATCATGATGTTTCAGATTAAAATTGTTTATTGTCATAAGAAATGCTTTTATTTTTCAAATAAAATTCGTAATTTTGCCAACGGATAGGAGACAGTGACTGTAAAGGCGGGTCTTGACTAGTCTGCTGAGAGTCTCCTATTTATGTTCTTTATATTATAAGTAATTGAAAACCAATATATTATAAGGTTTTCAATGCCCCAGAGGCGTGTCTTGTCGTTTAAATTTAGTTTAATTAAATGTCCGAAATAACAGAAGACGAGCAATGGTTTGCCATGCGTGCCACGTATGGACGTAATCTCATGGCTCAGACGGCTCTTGCCGATGAAGGTCTGCGGACGTTCATACCCATGCATTATGTCCGTCGCGGAAGGTCGCGGCGCACAGCCCCGCAGCTTGTCCCCGTGATACGCGATCTGCTGTTTGTAAGGACGACAAAAGACAGGATAACTACTCTGAAGAAAAATCTGCCCTACCTTCATTTCATCATCCGTGACTCCGGTTTGCGCCGCGAGCCTATTGTCGTGCCCGAACGTCAGATGCAGCAGTTCATCGCCGTGAACAGCTTGAGTGGCTGTCGCCCGAGGCGGTGAATCTGTCGTGCGGTGATGCTGTGCGCGTGGTGGGCGGACCGTTCGCCGGACAGGAAGGCGTGCTCGTGCGTGTGCCGGGCAAGAGGTCGAAATGTGTGGTGGTGGCTATTCAGGGAGTGATAGCTGTGGCGATGACCAAGGTGCATCCGAGTCTTATCGAGATAATAAATGAATAAGCAGCTGTTCAAAGTTAACAGATATTATAAAATCATTCATATGTCATATATATCTTTGTCATCATACTATGCGTTGTTCAGGGCTTCATACAAAAGTCTCCTCGGTCGTGTAGCCCGATACACCCGCTCTTCGGACTTTGAAATGCGGCTCTTGGACAGCACACAATATGACGGTAATTAATTCAGAACATCTGCTTGGGATAAAAACATAAGATAGAAAAAACAAAACAAACATAGAATTATGAATATAGCAATTGTAGGTACTGGTTATGTCGGACTGGTGTCCGGCACATGCTTCGCGGAGATGGGAGTTAACGTTACTTGTGTGGACGTGAACGAGGAGAAAATAAACTCACTGAAGAACGGTCAGGTGCCGATATATGAGCCGGGACTTGACGAGATGGTGCTGCGCAATCATCGTGAGGGACGTCTCAACTTCACCACCGATCTCACCAGTTGTCTTGACAATGTCGATATAGTGTTCAGTGCCGTTGGTACTCCTCCTGACGAAGACGGCAGCGCCGATCTGCAGTATGTGCTTGCCGTGGCACGCGAGTTCGGTCAGAACATAAAGAAATATACGGTGCTTGTCACAAAGTCGACCGTTCCTGTGGGTACGGCGCAGAAGGTGAAGGCTGCCATACGCGAGGAACTGGACAAGCGCGGAGTGGACGTGCCGTTTGATGTTGCAAGCAATCCGGAGTTTCTGAAAGAGGGAGCAGCAATCAAGGACTTCATGAGTCCGGACAGAGTAGTTGTGGGTGTGGAGTCGGAGAAGGCAAAGGAACTTATGGTGAAACTCTACCGTCCGTTCATGCTCAACAACTTCCGTGTGATATTCACCGACATTCCTTCCGCCGAGATGATAAAATATGCCGCCAACTCAATGCTCGCCACGCGCATCAGCTTTATGAACGATATCGCTAACCTGTGTGAGCTGGTGGGCGCGGACGTCAATATGGTGCGTAAGGGCATAGGCTCAGACGCCCGTATCGGCAGCAAGTTCCTCTATCCAGGCTGTGGCTACGGTGGTTCGTGCTTCCCCAAAGATGTGAAGGCACTTATCAAGACTGCCGAGAAGAACGGATATAACATGAGTGTGCTGAAGGCTGTGGAGGATGTGAACGAGAACCAGAAGCGCGTGCTTTTCAACAAGCTCTCAAAACGCTACGGCGGTGACCTCAAAGGTAAGACCATCGCCATGTGGGGCCTCGCCTTCAAGCCCGAGACCGACGACATGCGTGAGGCAACATCGCTCGTCACCATCGGTCTGCTGCTCGAGGCAGGATGTACCGTCCGTGTATACGACCCTGTCGCCATGAACGAATGCCGCCGCCGCATAGGTGACAAGGTGTATTATGCCGGTGACATGTATGACGCCGTGCTCGATGCCGACGCTCTGCTCATGCTCACAGAATGGAAGCAGTTCCGCCTGCCCAGCTGGGGCGTGGTGGCAAAGTCGATGAAGACACCGCTTATCATCGACGGCCGCAACATCTACGATGCCGAGGAACTCAAGCAGAACGGCTTTGAGTATTATTGCATAGGTCGCTGACGGCTGTTCCCCTCTGTCCGTTACGGTGGATGAGATGGCAGAAGATACACCGCAAGAAGTATTGGTAAGGGTTTTCGGAATAAGGGTGAGAAGGAATCGGCGATTTGCAGAGGGAGAACCGCAGACTGTGAGTAGGACTTACAAGTAAGAAAGAGCATCTTTAATACGATAAGTGGCGCTTTCTCGAAAAGATTGCGAAGAGTGTGGCAAGAGGCGTAACATAGGAGTCGTCCTGAATGTTATGGCATAATATGTTGTGTAGGACATTAGCTTGGAGTATGGAGAAAGACATAAGAATACATTATAATAACGGGAAGGTAAGAACGGGGATAAACGGTCTTGACGAACTTCTGTATGGCGGACTCCAGTTGCAGACTGTAACTTACCAACGTAAAGGTGTGGAGACTTCAGACATACGTCCACTGACCATATCTATAGTGGGAGATACAGGAACAAGCCGCTCCATGCTTGCTATGCAACTTCTTCATGGCATAACAAAGTCGCTTATGGCAATGAAGACAGGCTGCGAGACATCAGAAGGTTTTATAAGACTGGGCAGCCCTGTTTTTTTCTCAAGCCATGACAAACTGAATCTGTCGGACATGCTTATAGATATGACAATATCGAAATGCGTGAATAAAGTGATAGAGGACAATGCATATTGTGACACCGGTGAGGAAGTCTGGGGCAGAGACAGGTTCTGCAGACGTGTGTTTTCAGTTTCTGACAGTGATGACTCAAATATAGAATTGGATAAACTGGACTGTTATTTGGGCAAGGAGATAGCTGAATATAATATAATGACAAACTCCTTGGAGATTCATTACTGTAACAATGGCAATCCGGAATGCAGCGAAAAAAAATGCTTGTCTTTCAGAAGAAAGGCTGACGAGCTGGGGAAATACAGACTTCGCGCAGAAGAAGAAAAAGACACAGACATAAAGGAACTGTTTGATGAGTTCTTTGATGTGAAAATAAAAAGTTTTGAAGAAGAAGTAGCTGACGATAATAATGGAGTGGTCATACCTTGTGTCGTTTTTGACAGAGACCGTTCTATGGAAAATGGTGATAATCCTGAAAAGACTGGGAGATACAGGGATAAAATAAAAAAAATAGAGAAGCAAAAAGCTTTTGTAAGAATATATATAAACGATAGGAACACCAGTACAGACGGTTATGACATGATTATTGACATGCGCAATTATACAGAACCGGAATTGCGCTACATGTCACATCAGCTGTCTATCCATAAATGTTCGCTCCAGGATGCCGCCAAAGGATGGCATCAATATAAAAAGCGTAATGCAGGCATAGAGGTATATCCAAGTGTACATGTGATACTCCAACGCAGGAACCACATGCCAAAAGATGTTTTACGCGCAGCTCAAGGAATCTTATCGGAAACATATCAAAGATATGTGGAGAGAAGCACATATCGGAAAGAGTCCGGAATAGCTTCCCTAAATGACTTTATAGATAAGGAAACTGTATTTAAATATAAGAAAAATAAATTGTGGCAACTGTATAGAAACTATGCTAATCCAGATAGTACGGAAACTGTGATAGAAAATATTCTGACAGGTTCGAATGACGGATATTGCCAGGTAACGGCAATAATAGGCTTGCCAAATACCTTTAAGCGTCATTTGGCATTGGCGGGTACTTTCAGTGCCAGTTGCAGAGGTGAGCATACACTGAACATTCTCATAGGCAATGATGATGACCGTATCTTCAGGAAGATGATATGTCCTGCCGCAATATTCCGAAATCCGGAGAAAACGGTGGAATCTAAATGTTGCAAATGTATGGAATGCTATGAATGTATACATTTCAAGGAAATAAGGACAGGATGTATTACTTCAGACGAACTGTTTTATTATCTGACGCACCAGATAAAACTGTCGTCAAAAAATGAGAGCAAGCGCATAAGACGCATTGTGATAGACGATTTACAGAAAATAGAGTTCTGTTTCCCTCTTCTGCATAAAGATCCGTTGTTCCTTCCGAGCCTCATCTCAATATGTAAGGTGCATGGTGTGGATCTCTTTATATTGTGCGACAGGACATCAGAACTTGCAGAATCGCTGAGAGCTCAGGCTGATAATGTTGTGCTCACGGAACGTACGTCGGAAAACTATCTGAACATTTTTGTAGAACGTTATGACGGATATTCATATCCAAGTCGTATGTGGGGCTGTGAGGTGTTGGACGTCAAAGACTTGTTCTATTGTGACATAGACCACGACCGTAATGGCAGAGAGACAAAATATTACAGTTTGAACAGAAGACGTACGAGAAGCATACAGGTGTACTCTCTGGAGGATGTGTGGAACAGAAAATGATGTTTAGGATGAATAAAAGTCCAAAAAGGAAATACACAGACGATACCTTCCGGGAATGGCTTATTTCCGAGAGGTATAATGTTATATTGGCGGTACTCTGTGCGTTTTTGCCACTGCTTATCTCATTTGTCAATGACATTATGTCTGTAAATGCCTTTTCTGGCAGATATTCAGAGCTAAGAAGGTTCTTTGACCATAATGTACATTATCAGGTGTGCAATCTGATATTCATAATAATAGCATTATGCTGTCTGTCCCGTATGAGGTATATACGTGACAAGGACAGTGACAAGGCAGGAAGACTTCATGAATATGTTAGAGATGTGTTCGGACAGAACAGTACTCTTGCAAAGGATAATACCGCCCCGGTGCTTTTCAGTCGTATATCATCCGGCATAAAGCAGTTCTACTATTCATGGATAACGTTGTGGGTACTTTGGTTGATACTTTATATGGAGAAGCTTATATTTACGCTCTACTCTATGTATTGTACAGACGAATCCACATTGGTTTGTATGTTCAGAGTTGACAATTTCATTGAAAACAATCTCAACCTGCTGAGCAGTTTTGTATCGTTCTTCATATATATGGACATAACAATGTCCACAGTGAAAGTGGGTACGTTGGGTGACAGAGGGCGTCATGACATGCAGACCGGTGTGATGTTGCTCATACTGTTTGCAGTCATCTTTGTTGTTACGGATATGTTCAGCATCTTTGTTGTCAGCCATGATACGTATGACAAAATACAATTTGTGCTGCGCCTGTTCATCGGTGTTATTGCAACGATTTCCGTGATGGCTGTGTTGGGGCGTCTGAATACAAGTTACCTTCGCATACCACAATATATAATAATGATATTATATCTATATGCCACGGTACAGATGTGCTATCCCATGATGTACAGACAGGAGGCAAGTTATGTACATGCGGAGATGAGTTATGAAAGTAAAAATATTTCTGTATGCAAAGAGTGTAAATGGCAGGTAACGCAGAGAAAAAGATGTCTTTGTGAATGTGCGAGTGATGCTAAGCCATCTCGCAAATGTGTTCCTTCTGTGGTTTGTTGCAGCAGGGAATCTGATTGTCCAACGTCCTGTTGTACTTGTGACAGAATTTTACCGGAGAGTCATGCAGTCGGGAAATGTTCTTGCTCAACGTTGTGTGTAAGTAATGTGATATCTCCAGATACACGATATGACATTTTAAAAATTATGACAAATATAGTAAGTTTCCTTGCATTTGTTGGGAAGCTTGCATTGCTTGTAATGCTTCTTTGGATATCCAAGAAGGATCGGTTCACATTCTTCATTCTTCATAAGGCGAACAGCCTGTCGGATACAGAACAGATGTTGAAACGTTTCGGAGAGTATTATGGGGATAAGGATGAATATGGAATATGATAATAAAAAATGTTTGATGATTCCTTTAGTAGTATGTAATTTGTAGTTGACGAAACTATAATTTATATATAGGACTTGTTTTGACGGTATTCAAAAAAGTCATTGGAATGATGCAATATGGAATAACGCATATAACACTTTATTGATATAAAAAATACTCCCACGATTATTAGTACTTATAAGACTACTTTCGACATTTGTGTTTAACTGCCCGGACGTGTCATTCTTCCAATACGTGACGAGACTTTTCAGTGCTATGAGTTTTGCCCGAACAATCAAGTCTGAATTTAAAATCTTAAACATGAAAATTATGGATATGAAGAAGTTTATTACATGGTGGACAGGAGTAAATCTGGACGGGTCCGGTGTTTTAGACATTCATGTCGGAAGCCTTGTGAGGAACATGATAGAGTGCTCTTGCAGGTTCGATTCCTGCCCTGTCCACAAGGATTGATTTATATATGGTATTGCAAAAGAAAAATTATAAAATTTCAAATTTAAGAGCGTTGGCAATTATTACTGTTGTGTTAGGGCATAGCATCATAATATACAGCAGTTCTTGGAACATAATGCCAACTGCCAATGAATCCTCTTTATTTGACAGATTGAAGTGGTTTATAAACTTATACCAGATGGAACTGTACTTTTTTATAAGCGGGTTCCTGTTTATAAAACGGTATGTAAAGATGTGCCATATTTCAAATTTATAAAGGGAAAAGTACTACGATTACTTGTCCCTTATTTATTTTTCGGTTTATTGTGGATGTTGCCTATAAAGATTTTATTGAATATACCTTCATATAGAGATTATGATATTTCTGATATTTTATATAGATATGTGATTGGGTTTGATAACGGACATCTTTGGTTCTTGTATGCGTTGTTCACTATTTTTGTAATATTATATACTTTCAATAGAGTGTTAATAAAACAAAAATGGGGGGGTGCTTTGATTTTGATATTATGTATGTTTTTGATGATAAAGGGAATAAATATAAATGTATTTAACGTATCATCTGCAGTAAAATATATGTTCTGTTTTCAGTTAGGATATGTAGTAAATAGCATGACAAAACAAAAATATAACATATTGATATTATCTGTAATATGTATAGTATTTTTATTTTTGGGACGGAACATGTATGTACTTTCATTATTGTTAGTTGCTTTTTTATATTATGTGATGCCTGACAAAGAATTTACATTGCTTACAGAAATAGATAAGCATAGTTATGGCATATATCTTCTTCATTCACCCTTGATATATATTACATATACATATATTCCGAATGTCAATCCGCTGGTTGTCGTAGGGATTAATTTCTTCTTATGGGGAACTGTCGCTTATCTGCTTACAAAATATATTAAGTCGTGTTTTTTGAACAAATATTTGGGAATATAGCATTTTTATTATATAAATTAATACAGGTAGATGGATAACAACTCTTCTTCAGAAAAGAATAGGATAATATTAAAGAACACTTTGTTCATGTATGGCAGAATGCTTGTCATGCTATTCATTTCTTTGTTTACAGCCAGAGTGGTATTTAATACTCTTGGAGTCGACGATTATGGAACATACAATCTTGTAGCCGGCATAATAGTTTTTTTTACGTTTCTGAATAATGGTTTGGGGATTGCAACAAAACGATACATAACAGCAGAAATAGCAAAAGGAGACGAGCGTTCAATAAGTCATGTTTTTTATATATGTATATTGGCTCATCTTATTATAGCATCAATAATATTGGTATTAGCTGAAACTGTTGGCCTGTGGGGAGTTAATTATATTCTCAATATTCCTTCAGGCAGAATGTATGCTGCGAATTGGGTTTATCAGTTGTCTGTCATTTCTGCAGTTCTTGGCATTGTTCAGTCTCCATTCGGATCAGTTATCGTCGCATACGAAAAGATGAATATATATGCGTATTTCACAATATTTGATGCTGTAGCAAAATTATTTATCATATATATGGTTCAGGCTGTTGGTGGTGATAAGCTGATAATTTATGCATTCCTTGTTTTTGGTGTTTCTATTGCAAATATGCTGTTGTATAGGATATATACTTACAGAACTTTTCCTGTATGTCGTCTTAATGAAAGAAAAAGAGACAAGCCATTGCTTAAAGAGATATTCAGTTTTATGAGTTGGAGTCTCGCAGGTCAGGCGGCTGTGGTGGGGACAAATCAGGGAGTGTCCGTTTTGGTGAATATTTATTATAATGTAGCTGTTAATGCGGCAATGGGAGTAAGTAATTCTATTACGAATATAATTAACGGTTTTATAACTAATTTTCAGGTCGCATTCAATCCGCAGATAGTGAAAAGCTACGTTTCAAAAGATTTCTCTTATTTGCAGAATCTTATCGTCCGTTCGTCAAAACTTTCAAGTTTTCTTGTGATAATATTTCTTGTGCCATTGATGTTTGAAGCGGGAAATGTTCTTAAAATATGGCTTGGAGATTATCCGGAATATTCGGTTGAATTTTGTATATTAACATTATTGGCAATATATTTTGAGGCGGTATCAGCTCCTTTATGGATGACTGTTTATGCGCAAAAAGACATTAAGTCTTATCAGATTGTAATATCAACAGTATACTCGTTGAATTTTTTTGTGGGATGGCTTGTATTGTTTTTAGGGGCGGCACCATACTCTGTAATAACAGTCAGGGTTATTGTCTTTATAGCATTAGCTGGTATAAGGCTGTATTTTACAAAAAAGTTCTTTACACAATTCGATGTTAAAAGATGGATTGAAGATGTATTGTGGAAAGGCATATTAATATTTTTTATTTCTTCTATTTTAACAGGTGGAATTATGTTCTTTATAGAGTGTCATATTTTCATACATATTATTTTAACAACTTTAATATCGTTATGTTTTACATTACCTATGATATATTTCTTAGGATTAAAGTTGAATGAACGTAATTTTATTAAGCAGAAGGCGTTTGGAATCTTTCATAAAAGTAGATGAAATTAATGAGGTAATGGGTTTATTATAATTGATGGTTTCATAAATAGAATAAAATATAAAAAGTAAAAATGAAATATAAAGTTTTATCAGTAAATACCCAAGGTATTGCTATTAATATTGGTGATTATATTCAGGCATTGGCGTCTAAACAATTTTTGCCAGCATTTGATGGCTTTATTAATCGAGAGGCTCTTAATGTATATTATGATGAGCCAACAAAGATAATTATGAACGGATGGTATATGCATAAGCCTGAAAATTGGCCACCAACATCTTGTATTATTCCACTATTTGTAGCATTTCATGTGAATAAAACGACTAATAATAAAATGTTTACAGAGAAAGGTATAGCATATCTTAAGAAACATGAGCCTATTGGTTGTCGTGATTATTATACATTAGAAAATCTAAGAAGTTTAGATATAAGAGCATATTTTTCTGGATGCATGACGCTTACTTTAGGTGAAAAATATCATTCAAGTAAAAAAGATAATAAATGTTATTTCGTTGATCCAGTTATCGGGATATCTTGGAATATATTTAGACTTTTAAAAAATATTCCATCATATTTGTTTCATAAGAAGGATATTGATTATTTGGCAAGTAAGTTTAATTTTGATTATGGTGGAATAAAGAAAAAGTGTGTAATAGTTTCCTTTTATAAAGAATATCTGAAGTTTTTTACTAGACAAACAATAATGTCTGCAGAGTATATTCATCATGAAAGTTTTAAATATAATGAAGAGTATAAAACAGATATGGATTTATTGTTAGAGGCTGAGAGATTGATAAAAAAATATGCGAGAGCAAAACTTGTTGTTACATCAAGAATACATTGTGCGCTGCCTTGTGTAGGACTGGAAACACCGGTTGTTTTTATAGATAACAAAAATCAAAGCAAAGATAGTTCTTGTAGATTGGATGGATTAAGAGAGTTGTTCAATGTTTTAACGTGGAATAATAATCATTTGAATTCCGATATTAAGATAACACGTCGGTTTGATATTTTTAATGTTCCACAAAATAAGGATTCATGGCGAACTATAGCTGATAATCTAAAACGATCAGTTTTTGATTTTGTAAAGGAAGATTAAATATGAGCAATGAATATCATATATTATGCTCTACTGACGATAACTATGCACAGCATTGTGCAGTGTTAATGTGTTCAGTATACTGCAATAATTCAGGTAACATTATATTTCATATAGTAGAGTCTAATTTAAGTGATGATAATAAGATTAAGCTTAGGAAAATAGCAGACGGTTATAATCAACGGGTATTTTTCCATAATTTTACTTTAAAAAATAAGGAAATTTATAAGTTAGGTGTAGGGGCTGCATGTTCTATTGTTACATATTATAGGATTTTCATAACATCTATAATAGATGATCCATCGATTGATAGAATCTTATATTTAGATTGTGATATTGTTGTAAATTCAGATATATCTGAATTATTTAAATTAAATTTTGCAGATTGGCCTATAGCTGCAGTCCGCGATGTTTTATATCCAGTAAAAGATACACACCGTCATAATATAGGATTAGGATATAATGATAGATATTTTAATGCAGGAGTTATATTGTTTAATCTTAATATGTGGAGAGAAAAACACTACGAAGACAAATTAATTAAATTTTGTGAGGAAGATCATTATGCCTATTTTGCAGATCAGGATGCATTAAATTCTGTATTTAGAGATAGATGGTTGGAATTATCTCCTTCTTGGAACCGATTTAATTTAGTTAAATATAAGGATGTATATTTTAAGACAAAAGAAGATGAGTTGGCTTTTATTTATAATCCCAAAATAATACATTATGCCAGTCCTACTGCTCGTCCTTGGATGAAATTGAAGTTCGTTCCGTTTAGCCGTATATATATAAATTATTTGTCTAAAACGCCATGGCATGGAACAAAAAAAAATGATGTAGAGAAAGCCACAAGATATAAAGCTATTATGAAAACGAAATGGTCGAATTTTATATATAGAAGTCCTTTACTAATAAGAATCATACTGACTTCGATATTTGATATAATGCTTTTATTGTTTCATTTATTAAAACATAAATCATTAAAGTATTATTCACCGTATAAGATATAATTTATATACATATATGGTTATAATATAAATTGATAAGCAAAATATGCTTATAAACATTATCCCTGTTTTGTGGTAACAGAATGTAATAATATTTTTACATTTTAAAGGCATGAATAATAAAATTGAAGTCATGATATTTAAATATAAGAATATATGAAAATAGCATATATAATAACCCCTCATGCTGTTGTTGATAAGTCAAACGGAATAAAAAGTCAGGCCATTACATGGGGAATTGCACTACAACGGAAAGGACATCAGGTTGATTACATTGATATATGGAAATACTATGATTGGTCATCATATGATGCTATACATTTCTTTGGTAACGGATCATGGGTTAATACAATACGTACTTATTTGAGTAAGAAGAATCCGAAATGTGTATATTCTCCAATTTACGATCCAAATCCTTTCTTGGAAAGTAAGGGACAATTATTGCAAAAAAGTTTATCAAAGTTTACTCATGGGAAATGGAACTGTGCGTTATATAATGTGTGTAGAGAGTATCAAGGATACAAACGAATTCTTGTCAGAACAGAGCATGAACGTGAAATGATAAAACATTTGTTTGACGTGCCGGAGAAAATAATAGAAAAGGTCCCGTTGTCTTATTCTTTTAATTTAAATTATGAGCAGAACCTTCCGGAAAAGGAGGACTGTGTATTTCACATGAGTTTGTTTACACAACCAAGAAAGAATGTTATAAGGTTGGTAAAGGCTGCTCAGAAGTATGGCTTTAAATTAAAGATAGCAGGCAATCCTGGTACGGAGGATGCGTATAAAGAATTTATGAAAGTTGTAAATAACTCACCAAACATTGAGGTTCTCGGTTTTATAAGTGAAGAGGATAAAATAGATTTATACAAACGTGCTAGAGTCTTCGCATTGCCAAGTATTAGTGAAGGCGTTGGCATTGTAGCTGTAGATGCTGCGTTATATGGTGCAGACATTGTTGTTACTGATATCGGTGGACCTAAAGAATATTATAATGGAATGGCAGAGATTGTTAATCCATATAGTATTGATGAAATAGGACAAGCATGTATAAGATTATTGAATGGAAAAACATATCAGCCTGAATTAAGAACGTATGTTAATAATAATTATTCATTGGATGTAATTGCAAATAAATTACTTCAAGTTTATAATTCTCTGTAAAGTATAAATATGAAAAGTATTATAATAATAATTCCATTTTTTGGAACTCTTCCAAATACATTTAAATTTTGGTATCAATCAGCATTGAATAATCCTACAATTAATTTTCTTTTATTCACAGATTGTTGCATTTCTAATGCTAAGAACATAAAAGTAATAGAATGTAGCTTTAACAAGTTTATACAGGATATACAAAGTAAATTTGATTTTAAGATAAACATATCAGCACCATACAAACTATGTGATTTTAAACCTGCTTATGGGGATATTTTCCAAGAATACATTAGAAATTACGATTTTTGGGGATTTGGAGATGTTGATTTGGTCTATGGAGATATACGATATTTTATTACTGAAGATAAATTAAATACTTATGATATAATATCTGGTTGGGGACATTTAACTTTATATAGGAATAATCAATACTGTAATAATTTCTATAAAAAAAATATATCTGGTTTTCAGTTCTATAAAGATGTATTCTCAAATCCCCAAAATTCATTATTTGATGAGTATCATAGAAAAGGTATTGGAGATTTATGGAAATTTCTTCATCCGGATAAGGTTTGGGATCATAGGTTATTTGATGATATTAAAATTCCTAGACACAAAATTCATTTTTACTCGGTATTTCACCCTGAATATTCTAACTTCTTGATATTTGAATATGATAATGATCTTTATAGACTATATGTTAAGAAAAATAAAATCGTTAGAGAGAAGTCTTTGTATGTTCATTTACAGAAAAGAAAAATGAAAATACGTACTAATAATGTTAATAAATATTTAATCGTTCCAAATTGTTTTATTAATTACAAAAATGTTAATATTTTCAGAATCATATTATGGGGACATAATAGGAATCTAGATTTATATTTTTATAAAGTAAAAAATAAAATCAAACATATATTAGGTAATAAATAGTTTTATGAAAAAGATTAAAGAAAGTAAATGTTTTTGCTTCCATTCATATAAAACCATAAATTATATTTATATAATTAAATATATATTATTGTTTCTCATAGACATTTTTTTTAAAATATTCTTTTCTTTCTTTGGGAAAAAAATAAAAAAAAAGAAATACTATATAAGTATATGTGCTATATTTAAAAACGAGGCTCCTTATATGAAGGAGTGGATAGAATATTATCTGTTAATAGGTATTGATCACTTCTATTTATACAATAACAATTCAGAAGATGATTATAAGTCTATACTTCAGCCTTATATCGATAAAGGGCTTGTAACACTAACGGAATGGCCGGACATACCAGGACAAATCTCAGCATATAAAAACTGGTATGAAAACTATAGATATGAAACGAATTGGTGTACATTTATTGACTTAGATGAATTTATTTGTCCGTTAAAGGATCTTAATTTGAAGGAATGGATGAAAAGACATAATAAATATCCGGTTTATGCTATATATTGGAAAATGTTTGGTACTTCCGGAATAATTGAACCAGATAAAAGCAAATTAATCATTGAACAATATGTTGGCTGTTGGGACAAAATATCAGAAGCTACTAAAATAATCTACAATACAGATTATGATATTGAACGATTCTTTACTTCGATGATGCATAAATTTAATGTTAAATATCTTGGTTTATCTATTCCACCAATAAATTCTTTTGGTTATTTTATAAATAGCTGGGACATTAATAGATGTGGTAATAAAAAGATTGATATACAATGTAACCATTATTGGAGTAAATCATACAATGATTATATAGTTAAACATAAAAAAGGAGATGCTGTTTGGGAAAAAGGAATATCTATAAGAAATATGAAAATGTTTTTATGGAATGAACATTTTAATCGTTCAAGAGATTATAATATTCAGAGATTTCTTGTGGAATTGAAACTAAGAATGTTAAATAAGAAATGAAACATTTATTTTTATTCATCGGCTATCTTGTGTCCTTTATATTCACAGAAAAGGCTTCATGGTCGATAGGTTTTATTAGGTCATTGATTTATACAGGCTGGAAGAAAAGACGTTTTAAACAAATGGATGGATTTATAAACTATCCTATCGGTTCGGGAGGAGAGAATAATATAATGATAGGTAAGAAAACTGTCATTGGAAAACATTCACTTATAACGGCTTGGACTTCATATAGAGGTAATAATATAAATAAATTTAATCCATCTATAAAGATTGGATGTAATTGTCATATTGGAGAATATTGCCATATAACGTCTATTTCCAATATAACTATAGGTAATAATGTATTAATGGGGAGATTCGTATTAATAACAGACCATGGACATGGAAACAGAGAGAATATGTATTTACCTCCTAAAGAAAGGCCTTTATATTCAAAGGGTGGTGTTTATATTGGCAATAATGTGTGGATAGGCGATAAGGTCACAATACTACCAGGTGTCAATATTGGAGATGGTGCTATTATTGGAGCAAACGCTGTTGTAACAAAAGATATAGAACCTATGGCTGTTGTCGGAGGAAATCCGGCAGAAATTTTGCAATAATATGAAAATACTTTGGTTTAATATAAGTGTTCCTAAGGGCTATAATTCGGGAAATAAATCTTTATTGGGAGGTTGGCAAGACAGTTTAGAGGATATAATAAAGTGCCAATCTAATATAGAATTATATGTAGTGTTTAAGGGAATAGGAAATATACAAACAATAGATAATGTAACGTATATTCCAATACACACGTCCTTTTCTTATAAGGATAAGTTAAATAATGTCTTTTCATGGAAAATTGAGGCAGATAAGTTACTCTCTCAATCAATTGATATAATCAAGAAATGCAATCCGGATATTATTCATGTGTTTGGAACAGAGTGGCCTTTTGGACTGATTGCAAAATATACGGATACTCCTGTTGTTGTTCATGTGCAAGGTGCAATAGCTCCATATTATAATTCAAAATATCCACCAGGATATAATATCTTTACGTATATATGTGCAATGAGAGGTAATATTATACGCTATATCTGGCATTGCACACAATCTATAAAACAAAAATCCCGAGAAAAAATGGAACGAAGGATTTTTGAGAATGTGAAATATTATATGGGACGGACTTGTTGGGATAAAGCTGTTACTAAGATTTGTAATCCGGAACGTGTGTATTTTCATGTAGATGAAGCACTAAGGCCTGCATTTATTAACTCTAAGGTTACATGGAATTTGAATGAACAGAACTTGAAAAAGTTGAAACTTGTTACAGTAGGTTGTTCAACTTTATATAAGGGACTGGACATGATGATCAAAACGGCGAAACTATTGAAACAACTTAATGTGGATTTTGAATGGAATGTTATAGGACATATGCCGAATGAGTTTCGTATGATGGTGGAGTACAAGGAGAAGAGAAAATTCTCAGACTGCAATATTAATATACTTGGATTTATGCAACCGGAGGATATGACAACATTGTTGTGCAATTCAACAATGTATGTTCATACTGCATATATTGAAAATAGTCCAAATTCTTTATGTGAGGCTCAAATTTTAGGAGTGCCGGTTGTTTCTACAAATGTTGGTGGAATATCATCGCTTGTTGGAGATGGAGTTGATGGAATCCTTGTACCTGCAAATGACCCTTTCCGTATGGCTTATGAGATATTAAGTTTGTATAATGATAAAGATAGAATGAGGAATTATAGCATAAAGGGTATGGCGAGAGCAAAAGAAAGACATAATCCTGATAATATAGCGAAAGATTTGATGAATTGTTATAATACTATTATAAATAAATAAAGATGGCAAGATTTATAGCTTTTTATCTTCCACAATTCCATCCTACACCTGAAAATGATGAATGGTGGGGACCGGGATTTACAGAATGGACAAACGTCGCAAGAGCAAAAAAACTTTATAGAGGACATTATCAACCAAAGATACCAAGAGATTTAGGCTTTTATGATCTTCGATTACCTGAGAGTAGAGAAGCGCAGGCTGAGTTGGCCAAAGAATATGGAGTAGAAGGATTCTGTTACTGGCATTATTGGTTTGGAAATGGAAAGAGACTACTTCAACGTCCTTTTGATGAGGTTGTAGCTTCTGGTAAACCGGATTTTCCTTTTTGTCTTGCATGGGCAAACCATTCTTGGGCAAAGAAACAATTTGATAAGAATGGAACACAGGAAATTTTAATGGAACAGACTTATCCAGGAGAAGATGACTTTGTTAATCATTTTAATACAATGTTGTCGGCTTTCAAGGATAAAAGATATATAAAAGTAGATGGAAAACTTTTATTTATTGTGTATAATCCTTTAGACAGTCCTTTACTAAAGCGGTTTATAGAAATATGGCAGGAACTTGCCAAAAAGAACGGATTGAAAGGCTTTTATTTTGTGGGTAAGACAGATAAAGGTAGATTTAGAAAAGAGATATTGGAGCTAGGATATGATGCTACTTACAATGATGCAATATTAAATGTGCATCATCACCAAAACATTATTTATAAGGTGTTTCTGGAGCTAAGAGCCAGAGTGTTGCATTATCCTAAGATTTTTAAATACAAGGATGCTATAAAATATATGTTATGTGATGAAGAACGTGCCGATAATGCTATTCCCGTGATTGCGCCAAATTGGGATCACACTCCTCGCTCTGGAGCAAACGGAATATTATTAGAGGATTGCAATCCTAAGTATTTTAAAAATCTTGTTAGAAATGCAATAAATTTAGTCAAGGATAAACCTGCAGATAAGCAGATTGTAATAATAAAGGCTTGGAATGAATGGGGCGAAGGAAATTATATGGAACCAGATTTAAAATATAGAAGAGGTATGTTGGAGGCGTTGAAAGATGCAATAAGTGAAAATAGAATATAATTATGTTGAAATATCTGAATCCTAAATATTACATAAAGCTTTTATGGCAATACAAATGGGAACTATTGTTGTCTGTCTGCATGTTCTCAAATCTTTATTCTTTTGTATTGCCTAACTATTTATATTATGTGTTGTGGTTAGTATTTATATTAGCTATAGCTAAACTGCATGCCAGAAGCTCAGGATTGCGTGCAAGTCTGACGTTCGGACTTATCGGTCTTATCATGTTCTCTACGGTAATAAATTTTTCAATGATGGACTACCGATGGATAATGATGTGTATAATTCTTTATATAACATTATGCCGGACATCGTACCGATTTTTCCATTTTAAGGAACGCTTCTTGTTCGTCAGTCTTTTTGGATATATATTTACGGGTCTGATTAATAATTATGCGCATGCAATAGGGTTTAATTTTATGTTGATATATGGAGTTCATGCGGGTGAGGAGTTTACATTTGATTTCTCTGGATTTACAAATAATCCGATGTGGCTTAGTGCTGCATGTGGTTTAGGAATGATATTCCTGTCTTATTGGATGAACCTGTTGTGGGGACAAGGAAAAAGATTATTGGCATTATTGATGTTGCCATTGATGTTTATCACATTACAGACTTTAGTGTGGGGTGGTTCTCGCTCGGCATTGGGTATTAGTGTTGGAGCTTCTTTGCTATTAGTATGGCTTTCAAATAAAAATGTTGGTAAAACAATCCTCGTCTTCTCTGCCTTTGTGGCTCTTGCATATATAGCCACACCAGTTCTAATGTCTGATTCCCACAAAATGCAATCGAAACAGGGAGGTATGAATTTCGTCGATGAGAGTGGCGAGACTTCAAGAACTGCATTGTGGAATGCACGAGTTGAAGAATTCAGATCTTCGCCAATTTGGGGTATTGGCTTTGGTGTCACAGGTATTGGTGATGAGGCAAAGTCCGGTCGTGCGGAGACAGGATCAGGATGGCTCACGGTATTGTCGCAGACAGGTATAATAGGACTTATATTGGCATTATTGATTGTAAAACGTGCAATGTTGCCTTTACGCCTGTTGCGTAAAAACCATCGTATGGCTCTATATAGTGCTTTACTTGCGTTTTTGTGTTTACACACAATGTTTGAAGCATATTTATTTCAGTCCGGTTGGTATCTTTGCTTTGTTTTTTGGCTTATTGTCAGCGTGTTGGACGATTATAAGAAGTTTTATAAAATGGAGCTTGTGAGATGAAGATAATAAAATGGGTTATACTGATACTTATTTTATTCATTGTAGTGTGCGAATTCATCCTACGTTACGCTTTCGGCTTCTGCGACGCATTGCTTTACCGTGAGAGTGACAAATATGAATATATTGCACAGCCCAATCAGGACAGGCACAGATTCGGAGCGTATATACATTATAACTCTTTTTCGCAGCGAAATGGAGAACCTGACTCAACAAAGGTGAGGGTGTTGGGGCTTGGTGACTCTGTACTGTTCGGTGGAACTTGGATGGATCAGGACTCTCTTGCTTCTACCTTTTTTTCTGATGAGACCGGCACGCAGATGCTTAATATCTCTTCAGGCAGCTGGGGACCGGACAATTGCGCGGCATATCTGAAGGAGAAAGGAACATTTGGAGCAAGTGCTATGATTTTAGTGTGCAGCAGTCATGATGCGTATGATGTGATGACTTACGTGCCTGTTGTCGGAGTCGTACCGACATATCCAGACCGTCAGTATAAGCTGGCATGGACGGAACTTATTGATAGATATCTTGTTCCGAGAATAAGGATGATGTTTGGAAAAACAGAACTGAAACTCGATCCTGATGAGCAGGTCGTGAAGAATAGCGAATTCAAAAATACAGTGAGGCAGAAATCTTCATCGTTCAACAATGGTTTTGTCCAATTGTTGGATATATCACAAAAAAAAAGTATTCCTATGGCAATTTATCTGCATGCAGAGAGAGATGAGATAAAAGCAGGACGGTATAACGAGATGGGACAGAAAATAATAGAATGGGCTGCGGAACATGACGTGTGTCTGATAGAGGGTTTGAAAGCCGGAGAAACAGAAGATATGTATCATGACAAGATTCATTTTAACGAGGCGGGACAAAGGTTTCTTGCCACACAGATGGTGAGATTATATAAAGAATGTCTGAAACAGACTGTGAATAAAGAGGAAAAACATGTAAGATAGTCTGAATATGAAAAATAAAGGTATTGCCATATTACAGCCGGAAGTGCCTCATTATCGGGAGGAGTTTTTCGAATTGCTGGGACAGAAGTGTGAGACGATGGATGTATATGTATACAACTCGTTTGACGAAACCCGTAAGAACGGCTTTAAGATAAATACTGAAAAACTGAAATTTATTCCGAACAGACAGGTAAAGGGCTTTCTGTTTTATGACCCGAGGATGCTGTTTGACAAAAGATATGATGTGATCGTGTTGATGCTGCACTTTGCACACATCACTACGTGGCTGCTGTTGCTCACGAAGTTTCTGCATCGGAAAAAGATTATATTGTGGGGACAGGGAATCTCTGTGAAACGATATCTGGAGGAAGAGAACAAACCCGACTGGAAACTACGATGGCAGATGGCATTGGCTGACGGTGTGTGGCTGTATATGCAGAATGAGTTGGAGCAATGGCGCAAGGTGTTTCCGAATAAAAAGATGGCGGCACTTGACAACACCTTGTCGGGCGTCAGCGATATGTTGGCATATAATGGTGACAAGTTAGCACTGAAGGATAAATATGGCATAAAAGAGAAAACGATACTGATTTTCTGTGCCCGTTTTGAATCCAACTACCGCCGCACGGATTTGTTGGTTGAGGCTATGCAACGGTTGGACAGCAGAGAGTTCGGATTTATAATAATAGGTGCAGGAAAGAACAAACCGGATTTCAGTATGTTTGATAACGTTTATGATTTCGGCGCAGTTTATGACACGAATGTGAAGCGCGAACTGTTTGCCATAGCCGACATATATTTCCAACCAGGATGGGTGGGACTCTCTATTGTTGAGGCTATGGCTTATGGACTGCCTGTTTTCACGTTCAGAAGAAGTGAAGAGACAAAGCAGTGCGTGGAATACAGTTATATAAGGAATTCGCAGAACGGAATGATATTCGAAGATATGGATGAATGCGTATCTGTTATAAGCGGTATCGGACAATCTGAGATACGAAGGCTCGGAGAGAATGCGAAAGAACTGGTGAGGATGCATCTCATGCCAGCCCAGATGGCTGAGAAGGCTTATTCTGTTGTGGAACAGTTATAATATAAAGGTGTAGAATGAAGATAATACATTATATTCCCAGTATAGACAGGGCTTCCGGAGGCACTACGGCTTATATGCAGCTGCTTGCCGACAAGCTTGGAAAACTGGTGGAGCTGCACGTCGTGAGCCATGAGTCGGACAATCCTGTAACGTTGGACAATTGCCGCATTCATTATATCAGTCCGTTCTTCTCCGGGAGGATGAAACGGGAATGGCGGTTGTTGATTGCAAAGATAGGTCCGGATGTGGTTCACGTGAACTGCTGTTGGATGCCCGGATGTGCCTTCGCGCAGAAGTGGGCGCAGCAGATGGGCGTGAAGGTAGTGCTCTCGCCTCACGGTATGCTTGAACCATGGATAATGGCTCGTCATTATTGGACGCGTAAGCTGCCTGCACTGTTGCTTTATCAGAAACGTGCTGTGCTCAGGGCTGACGGTATACATGCTACCGCTGACAGCGAGAAAGACAACCTGTTACGCTTGGGCTACAACGACAAGATAGAGGTGATTGCCAATGGCATTGATGTGGACAAAGTCGATATGAAACGCTCGTGGAGGCGTAACAGGGAGATTCTGTTTCTTTCGAGAGTCCATGTGAAGAAAGGCATAAACTTTCTTGTTGAGGCGGTTGCTTCTCTGAAGGATGAGTTGGATGGCTATAGTGTTAAAGTCGCCGGTGAGGGTGATGAGAGTTATATAAATGAATTGCGTCAACTTGCCGTCCGTCTCGGAGTTGAGCATATGATTAAGTTTGTCGGTGGAGTGTACGGTGACAGTAAATGGGAACTGTTCAGACATGCAGACGTGTTTGTGTTGCCGACTCACAGTGAAAATTTCGGCATTGTGGTGGCTGAGTCTCTTGCTTGCGGCACCCCTGTCATCACAACAAAAGGCACTCCGTGGCAAGAACTTGAGACCGCTGGCTGTGGATGGTGGACGGAGATTGGCGCAGATGCGCTTACGGCTGCATTACGCAATTTTATCGCGCTGACAGACGATGAACTCGAACGCATGGGACGTAATGGAAGAAGGTTGGTTGAAGAAAAATATTCTTCCAGAAAAATGGCTGAGGATATGGTAAAACTATATACAGTGATAAAATCAAACTGATATTATTTCGATAATGGATTTACATAAGAAGACACCGGGACGCGTGTCCTTGAAGGTAAAAATCAAGCGTGCCCTTTGGAATGTGGTGGCAACTATACTTTTCCGTCCATTCATTACGGGAGCATTCAGGTTATGGCGTATTGCCTTGCTAAAGATGTTTGGTGCAAAAGTGGCATGGGATGCAAATGTCTATGCCTCCGTAAAGATATGGGCACCGTGGAAACTGAAGATGGGACACCGGGCTTGTCTTGGCCCAAACGTGATATGTTACAATCAAGATTGGATTATATTGGAGGATGATGCCGTTGTGTCGCAGTACAGCTATTTGTGTACGGCATCGCATGATGTCGAGAAACAGAATACGGCTGAGGATTCATTGATTATAGCTCCTATAATCATTAGAAATAAGGCATGGGTCGGTTCGCGGGCCTATATTGGAATGGGCGTATGCATAGGTATGAATGCAATCGTCGGAGCAACTGCTTCTGTTTATAAGAGTGTGGAGTCAAATATAGTTGTTGGTGGAAACCCTGCGAAATTTTTAAAGGATTTATCTTTGATTAAAAGAAAATGATAACACAATATAATAGTGATAAAATAAAAATACTATCACTTGTCGCCATTCTGCTGGTTTTATATATTCACTCAGGATTTCATAATATCCCTAATGAAATAATGGGAATGAAGTTCAATAATGTACTTCAAGACTTTATATCCAACAAATTAGGGCGTTGTGCTGTACCTTTATTCTATATGATTTCCGGGTATCTGTATTTTTTGAATGTAGATAAAGGAATTATCTCAATTATATATAAGATAAAAAAACGAGTACGGACATTACTTATTCCATTTTTTTTAGGATGCTTGTTTTTCCCATTGTTTTTCTTATCTATTGAATGGATTCCTTTGTCAAAAAGATTTTTAAACTCCCAATTCTCAAGTAATTTGGATTTGTCAGTCTGGGAAATATTAATGTCGCTTTTTATTAAAACAAAGGGAGGTACACAACCATGGGCTTTTCATTTATGGTTTCTGAGAGATTTGATTATTATTGTTGTATTATCTCCGATTCTATATTATTTTAGAAAATATTTAAAGAAAGAACTACTTGTTCTCATACTATTTACTATAAATATCTTTTGTCCATATTCATTACCAAAATCTATTTTTTGGTTTATGCTTGGCGATGCCTATTTGACTTCTTTTACAAAATTAAATCATTGGATATTACCGGTATTGTTTATTTTAATTTCGGTTGTGGAATTAGCTGTAAATTTAAATTATCCCATATTTGAACTTTTCATAACCTTAATGGGGGTTATTTCTATATGGAATATCTATGATTATTTTGTTAAGAGTACTTTTATATTAAAAGATCATCGTGTTTTTACAACTATTTGTGGATACACGTTCTTTATATATCTTTATCACGAACCAACTTTAAATATAATTCGTAAATTATTGACTGCAATTATAGGAACTACTTCTTTCGGTTTTGCCACATCATATTTATTATCCCCATGGATATTTGCTGCTTCTGCCATTTTGGTAGGTATCTTATTAAAAAGATTCATACCACGAATTTATAATATTTTAGTTGGAGGACGATAATATTCATTATAATTAGAAAAGAAATTATGGAGGTATCAGTAATATTTGTATTAGTTTAAATAACAAAAATATTTGAAGCGACTATTTGTGTTGTGACCATAATTTACAATTGTATGAAAGAAAACACTATTATATGTGGAGATCCTGCAAAAGCTCATAAAATATAAATCATATTATGAATAATACATGGTGCAATATACTATTTTTACAGATAAGATGAGTGCATAATTCCAAGCGAATATAGGTACATACATATTTTGTCATCTTTTGTGGCATATTATGTATCGAAACTATTTTCACAAATATCTAGTGATACAGAGTCGGAGCTTGGCAGGCCACATATATATATCATTTGTAAAAACAAATTATATGAAAAATAATACTATTGCCGCCCTCATCCTTACAAAGGATGAGGAAAAACACATTGCCCGCTGCATCCATTCATTGAAAGGTGTATGTGATGAGATTGTTGTTGTCGATTCCTTCAGTACGGACAAGACATGCGAGATTGCTGAAAGTATGGGAGCAAAAGTATATAAGAATCCGTGGAAGAACTATGCAACGCAGTTTAATTTTGGCGTTTACCAATGCCCCATCCAAAGCGAATGGATATGGCGCATTGATGCAGATGAATTTTTGGATGGAAACATCGGCATGGCGGTAAAGCAAGCATTGGCAGTATGTAGAAACGATGTCAATGGACTTTATGTGAGGAAACGCATAGACTTTATGGGCAGACCATTATTGCATGGAGGCTGGTATCCGTCATATCACCTCAAAATATTCCGTAAAGGACATGGCGATTGTGAGAACAGATGGATGGATGAGCATATCAGAATTTTTGACGGGACAACAATAACAGTGGAAGATGGGAATCAGGTTGACGCCAATCTCAACAGTCTTACATGGTGGACACAGAAGCATAATGGATATGCGACACGAGAAATGGTGGATATGTTAATGATGGAATACGGCTTGGATGCGAAGGCACAAGAAGTAGTCCCTAAATTATTGGGAACAGAGGAACAACGCAAGCGTTGGTTAAAAATGAAATACGTAAAATTTCCATTGTTCGTCAGACCATTCATTAATTTTCTTCTGCGCTATGTATTTAAAGCAGGTTTCCTTGATGGGAAAGAAGGATTTATATGGCATATATTGCAAGGATTTTGGTATAGGATGCTTGTTGATGCAAAGATATTTGAATTAAAAAAGAAGTTCGGTTTTAACAATGCTAAAATAAAGGAGTATTTAAAACAGAATTATGTAAATAAATAGGGCAGTACACCTGTTATAATAATATATTATATGAGAATTTCTATAATCACTTCATGTTATAATCGCAATGCCACGATACGCGGAGCGATAGAAAGCGTGCTGGCACAGGATTATGACAATCTGGAGTATATTGTTGTGGATGGTGCCTCGACTGACGGATCGCTGGATGTGATAAACGAATACAGAGGACGCATCGGAAGGATAATAAGCGAACCGGACCATGGCATGTATGAGGCGATAAACAAGGGGATACGTGCGGCGACAGGAGACGTGATAGGGCTTGTCCATTCTGACGACTTTGTTTATGATGAACATGTCGTGTCTGATGTCATGGAGGCGTTTGAACGCACTGGTGCTGATTTTGTATATGCCGATGGAATCTATGTTGATGAGAATAATATAAATAAGGTGGTGCGCAATTGGATTGGCGGCAGATACTCTAAGTGGAAAGTGCGCCACGGCTGGTTGCCGCTGCATCCTACGTGCTACATCCGACGCGATGTGATGATGCGTCTCGGGCTTTATGACGAGAGTTATAAGATTGCGGCAGACACAGACTTGCTGGTGCGCTATCTTTTGGAGAACGATTTGAAAGTACACTACATGAGACGTTATGTCGTCAGGATGCGTATGGGCGGACTGAGCACCGATAACGCCAAGAGGAAAAAAATGTGGGACGAGGACATCAGAGTGTATTCGTCGCATCATTTCAAGTGTCCGCAAATGACCAAGGTGGAAAAGATGTTATGGAAGGTTCCGCAGTTCATATCGGCAAAGTGGAAGTGACCGGGATTTTTTTCGAACTGTTGCAGGTGGCGGTAGGCACACGTAGCAGACTCTCTGTCGTGCCTACTGCGGAAGAATGGCAGGCTTTGTATGACATGGCGGCACGTCAGACTCTGATAGGCGTGTGTGCCGATGGCATTGACAGGCTTGATGCGGAGCAGAGACCTCCACGTTCGCTGGCTATGCGCTGGGCAATGACTGTAGTTCGTATTGAACAGATGAGCCGCCGTCAGAATATGCAGGCAATGGATGTGCAGCGCCGTTTTGCCAAGGCGGGCTTCCGCTCGTGCATATTCAAGGGCGTGGGAGTGGCGGCATATTATCCGCATCCGCTCAGACGACAGGGTGGTGACATTGATATATGGCTTGAAGGCGGACGCGAAAAAATAATAAAATACATACGCGGCATATCGCCGCTTGAGACTGTGAGCTATCATCATATAGATTTCCGTATGGTGAAGGATCCGCTTATAGAAGTGCATTTCTTTCCGACTTTTCTGCTTAATCCGTGGCGCAACAGAAGGATGATGCAATACTGGAGGCAGGAGACTCCGAGACAGATGGAGCATAATGTTGAACTGCCTGACGGGCAGGGGATGATAACCGCACCGACAGATGACCTTAATGTCATAGCCTTGCTCGGACACATAATGCATCATTTCCTGGAGGAAGGCGTGGGGCTGCGGCAGATTGTCGATTATTATTATCTGTTGACGCGCGGCTGTAGGACGCTTGACCGTGAGGCGGTGACGGGCAGGCTGCGCGACTTTCATATGACAAAGTTTGCCGGTGCGGTTATGTATGTGTTGAAGACCGTGCTGAACATGGATGATAGATTTATGATTGCCGCACCTGACGCGAAAGCCGGAAGGATGTTGTTGGACAATATATTGAAAGGCGGAAACTTCGGAATGTATAATGATGCCCTGAAGGCGATACGTCAGGCAGACAGCCCGTTAGGCAGTTTCTTCCGCCGTGAGCGATACAACATGAGACTGTTGCGCAATTATACGGAGGAATATTTCTCTGAAATAACATACCGGATTTTTTTCTTTTTCTATCGTAAGTATTGGAACGGATGGCGGTTGCGGCACACTAAAGCATGAGACCGCAGAAAGAAAAATATATACGAATATCCGCTTTCCGCTCATACTTGCAAATATGCGACTAAATAACGTCATCCATCGTCCGGTTCTCGGGATGTACCATCCGGTGACCTGGAACGGGCTGTTTTGAACGGTGAAACAGCCTGTATTGTGAGCTGGAACGGGCTTTTTCGGACGCTCGAAAAGCACGTCTGACAACGCACTGGAAATCAGACGGTTGGACAACTCTGCATTAGTGGTCACGATTAACATAAAAATGTTAACGCAAAAAGGTGTCTTCCAACGGTTGTCGGGCGTAAGGGACATTTGCGGATATTCATAAAAATATATTTGTGAGAAAAGCTGATTTGAACTCCATCGCGCCTCAGCCAACCTCCCATGGCTGTGGCATGAAGCGGGTGTTGGTGAGTAACGGGGATGTGTCGTCGCCGGTCACTCAGATTGCGGTTACCTCGTTAGTAAAGGGAGAGAGGGCTGGGAGGCACAGCCATCCTACGATGGACGAGTTTTTTCTTGTAAGGCATGGAAGCATACGCATCACTGTGGGGGAGGATACAGAGGTGTTCGGTGCCGACGGATTTGTGAGCGTGCCTGCCGGTACCGCACATGAGATGGAGGCTGTGACCGACTGTGAGATTCTCACCATAGGATGCGCGGTGGTATAGATAAAGGCATGCGTCGTAATGATAAGAACAGACAAACCATGCCAGTAGCACTGACAAGAGGAAACAAACAGACGTCATATATTATAGATAGATTAGAATTATAAACAATAAAACTTATAAACTTATTTTTATGGAAAGAAAAGTAGCGTTGATAACAGGTATCACAGGGCAGGACGGCTCGTTCCTCGCTGAGTTCTTACTGGACAAGGGGTATGATGTGCACGGCACCATCCGCCGCTCGTCTGTGGATTTTCGTGAGCGTATAGCCCATCTTGAGGGACGTCCGCATTTCCATCTGCACTATGCCGACCTGAGCGATTCGATGAGCATGATTCAGGTTGTAGGCAGAGTGAGACCTACTGAGATATACAACCTTGCCGCGCAGAGCCATGTGCAGGTGAGCTTCGACTCGCCTGAGTTCACGGCTGACGTCGACGCCACGGGTGTGCTCCGTGTGCTTGAGGCTGTGCGCCAGTGTGGACTTGCAGACAGTTGCCGCATCTATCAGGCGTCCACATCCGAACTTTACGGCAAGGTGGAGGAGGTTCCGCAGAACGAGAACACTCCGTTCCATCCTTACAGTCCGTATGCTGTGGCAAAACTGTACGGCTTCTGGATTGTGAAGGAGTATCGTGAGGCTTACAACATGTACTGCTGTTCCGGCATACTGTTCAACCACGAGAGTGAGCGTCGCGGAGAGACATTCGTCACACGAAAGATCACACTTGCCGCAGCGCGCATCGCGCAGGGCAAGCAGGACAAGCTGTATCTTGGAAATCTCTCTTCGTTGCGCGACTGGGGTTATGCCAAGGATTATGTGGAGTGTATGTGGCTCATCCTTCAGCAGGATAAGCCGGAGGACTTTGTCATCGCCACCGGTGTGCAGCACTCCGTACGCGAGTTCTGTTATCTCGCGTTCAAGCATGTTGGCATAGAGCTCGAGTTTGTAGGCGAGGGTGAGGACGAGAAAGGCATCGACAAGGCTACCGGACGTGTGCTCGTGGAGGTGTCGAAAGACTTCTATCGTCCTACTGATGTCGTCAATCTGTGGGGCGACCCGTCCAAGGCAAAGAAGGAACTGGGCTGGAACCCGTCGAAGACCACCTTCGAGCAGCTTGTAAAGATTATGGTGGATGCCGACATGGCAAAGGTGGCTGTGGAGCGTGCCGGCGAACAGGTGAAGACAAACCTTGCCGAGTATCTGGAGAAAGGTATTGTGAAATAAGTGGATGTCCTAAATTTATTGTCGTCATATTGTGTGCCCTTGAGCGCACAGGATGACGGCAAAGATATAGATAACATCTGATTAATTTCATAATATCGATTGATATTGAACAGCTACTTGACGTTTTTACAATTATATAATAAGATGTTGGATAAAAACAGTAAGATTTATGTAGCCGGACATCATGGTCTGGTGGGCTCTGCCATATGGAACAATCTCATGGGCAGAGGGTATACCAATCTTGTAGGAAAATCGCATAAGGAGCTCGACCTGCTCGACCCGCTCGCAGTAAAACGTTTCTTCGACGAGGAGCAGCCCGACGCCGTTGTGCTGGCGGCTGCCCATGTAGGCGGCATAATGGCAAATCTTAACTATCGCGCCGACTTCATCTATCAGAACTTGCAGATACAGCAGAATGTCATAGGCGAGAGCTTCCGCCACGGTGTGAAGAAGCTGCTCTTCCTCGGCAGCACATGCATCTATCCGCGCATGGCTCCGCAGCCTATGAAGGAGGAGGCGTTGCTCACCTCCGAACTGGAATACACCAACGAGCCTTACGCCATAGCAAAGATTGCCGGTCTGAAGATGTGTGAGAGTTTCTCGCTGCAGTATGGCTGCAATTACATAGCAGTGATGCCGACCAACCTGTATGGTCCTAACGACAACTTCCATCTGGAGAACAGTCATGTGCTCCCTGCCATGATCCGCAAGGTTTATCTTGCAAAATGTCTCAACGAAGGCAACTGGGATGCTGTGCGTAAGGACATCAGCCTGCGTCCTGTAGAGGGTGTGGATGGCAGTCGTTCAGATGATGAGATTCTTGCCACGCTTGCCAAATATGGCATAACGCCTGAGGCTGTGACTCTTTGGGGCACCGGCAGTCCGATGCGTGAGTTCCTATGGAGTGAGGAGATGGCGGACGCCAGTGTGCACGTGCTTCTGAATGTTGACTTCAAGGATACATACAAGCCCGGTGACAAGGAGATACGCAACTGCCACATCAATGTGGGAACCGGCAAGGAACTGTCCATACGTGAGGTGGCAGAGAAGGTCGTGGCGGAAATCGGCTTCCATGGTGAACTGCGTTGGGATGCTTCCAAACCTGACGGCACTCCGCGCAAGCTGACTGATGTCACCAAACTCCACAACCTCGGATGGCATCATAAGGTGGAGATAGACGAAGGCATCCACAGGCTCTACGAGTGGTATCAGAAAGGCATATGCATCAATCATAAGAACTCCTGATATTTTCGTCTCACGACAGTATCGTTATGTCTCCGCATCCCGCGCGCATCTGCCGTCCGGGATGCGGATTTTTTTTATTCTATAAGCCAGATGAACAAGACGAATAATGCTCCAGGCTTGCCATGGCGAGAAGGTGCACAAAAGCGAATCCTTACCTTTACTTCTCCTTATCACAGAACACCATTAACAGGTCTGTGGAATAAAACATTTTTTCGGGAAGCTCATCCTTGCTGCCTTCATATTTATAGAAATGTGTATAAATCTCCGGGCTTACATAATCAAGTGTGTTGTACGTAAAGCCGTCGGAGACAAAAGGATGGTCTGTGGCATGTTCTTTTCCGTATTGTGCCATCAGTTCTCTCAGGCTTCTGACGAGCTTGCTTTTAATGCATACTTTTGAGAATACGGAAGGGATGCCTGTCCCTTTTTTGCCTGCTTTCCTATCATACTGCCGACAAATGTCCACGCTCCCGTCCCCGAAATCCAACGTGTTTATCTTCACTATAAGTTCCTTGTATATGCCATACCTCTTTGAGATGTCGTCCATGACACACTTCAGTCCGCTCATCATGTCCTCTAAGGACATGTAGCAGCCGAGGGTCTCAAGATTCTCGTCCTTGCAGTCTATTCGTATAGAATGAGCCAGACCGTCCTCGTCGGCTGTATATACCTCAACCGTATTGCCTGTCTTTTTCCCATATTTATAAAAGGAATAGTCTGTCATTTTGTTAAATACATCTTTATGAATACGGTCATAATACGTTGAGTCAATCTTCACCGATATTGCCTGCACCTTGTCGTCCGATGTACGGGCAGACGTCTCTGCAACAACGAGGAGGTGGAATAATATCATTAAAAATCTTACTTGTCGCATATCTTTTGTTATTCTAATTATCATGATGCCGGTATATAAACGTTGGATAGCATCCTTCGTTTTCTCTCCAAGGCAAGCCTGAAGCAGTCTTCGTCTTGTTCATATGGCTTATCGAAAACGTTTGTTAAATCCGGAACCTATTTCCTTTCTACAAATTCTATTATATAGTCCCATGAATAAATCATCTTCTCGGGAAGCGTCTCCTTATCACCTTTATATCCGTAAGACCTGACATAAGCGTCAGGACTCAAATAATTCCATCGCGCAAAATCGGAATACCCGCAATCCTCGAACTCCATCCCATACTCTTTCATCATATCCTTTATGCTCCTGAATATCCCGCTCTCGAGAAATACTCTTTTGAATAAAGAAAAATCATGTCTTATCTTATGACGCTTCTTGTCATATATACGGCAGAGCTCAACGCTTTCCTCTCCGAAGTCAAGTGTATTTACCCATATCTGGAATCTTTTCCTTATGCCGTACCGCTTGTTGGCATCTGCCACAACATATCTCAGCCCGCGCATTACATCATCAAACGTCATATATCCGGTGAAATCACTGTCTGACACATCGAACCGTACCTCATCTGCACTTGAGCCGTCATTTCCCAAGACATTGTTTATCAGCCATGTCTTTTCTCCATTCTTATAGTAGTGATAATATATGTTGTACATGTAAGCGTACACAGTATCGCTCCTTGATATTTGTTCTTCCTCCTCTTTCATTTTTATGCGAGGGTAGATGATGGAGTCAATCCTCACTGTTACAACATCCTCGCTGTCATCAGGCGTCTGGGCATTCGTCTCTGCAATAAAGCAGAGGCAGAGCAGCACTGTTGTGAATAATCTTAATTGTCGCATATATTTGTATGGTTTGACGTGAGTCTGACGAAATATATCAGTATGTGAACTTTGTTGTTGACTGAATTTATTGTGTCATTATCGCTCGCTTGCGCGCATCTATTCTCGACATGACATAGTTCAAGAGAGTTTGTCTCTGTTCATCTGGCTTATCGAAAACGTTCTTAATCATAAAGAATTACAGACGATAATCTTCGTGCTCACTTATTACAAAGGTACGGAATTATTTTGTATGGCGTATGACATCTTCCGGTTTTTTAGGCGGTGATGGGAAAATGTACGTTCAAGTCTCTCACTCAGATAGAGTGTTCAAGGCATTGTCCATTATGCTCTTGAGAAAACGATGGCGGTCGCCACCACGATGTTTGCATTATATATATTCAAGGTCGCACGTACGCTTTCCTCCCTTTTGCCGGGCAGGACGGAGCGTGGGTGAACTTATCCCGGTGTTGTCCGCCCATGCAAAAGCAGAATACAGGCAGCCAGACATGCGTGCGGAATCAGTCTGAACTGTGATGGGTTTCGGCGTAATCATGAATCGTTCATGTCTCGTTTTCCTTTCACGCCGTTCTGTTTCCTGAACTGGTTAGGTGTCATTCCAGTCATTTTCCTGAACACCCTGTTGAAGTGCGGCACGTCGTTGAATCCGCTTTTGTAGCAGCACTCCGCCACGGTGTATTTCTTTGACATCAGCAGGTCACACGCCTCACGCACTCTTCGTTTTGTGAGATAGCTGATGATGGTTGTGCCGGTATGCCGCTTGAATGTCGAGCAGACAATGCTGCGGTTCATCTTCATGTGCGCGGCAATCATGTCAATGGTGATGTCCTTCGGGAAGTTACAGTTTATGAATGTCTTTATTTTCTTGGCTTTCTCTGCCGGTGACGTGTCTTTCAGATGGTGGCGGGCATATGTGAGGTCTCTGCTTTTCAGTATTGCGGTCAGCAGAAATATCAGTGTGCTCATTCTTTCAGCCGCAGTCTCATCCTCCATTCTTCTTAGGCATGCGCCTATAAATTCACTGTCTTTGTTGCCGAACATGACCGATTGCTCCATGCGTCCGTACCGCTCTGCAAGCACATTATATTCGGGGACAATCCCTGCGAGCCGTTTCGGGCAGGTCTGCGGGAAATATTATTGTGATGTTCTCTATGTTGCCCTCGCTGTCGGTGTCGTCTGGATTGAATATCCACTGGTGCGGCATACCGGGAACAATCAGCCATATTTCTCCAGCCTTGAACTTCTCGCGTGTGTCGCCGATGATGCGTTCGCCGCTGCCGGTCAGATTATAAACCATGGCTATCTCGCTGTGAATTTCTTCTTCGTTCTTTCAGGTTTTGTCATCGGATATGCCTATGACGACCGCTGGGACAGAATGACTATATGGAGCTTCTTCAAGCGTCGTGTCATAAGACTGCACCCTATGGTTGTTTACGGTTGCGCCTTCGGTGCGCTTATGTTTTATTTCACGGGATGTCAGGATCAGTTCCCTCTTGTCGACCAGACTCCATGGTGGATGCTGATACTTGTCTTCCTGTGGTGCTGCACCATCGTTCCCATGCCCGCTTCGTGGGACATACGCGGATGGGCTGAGACCAATCCGCTGAACGGACCGGTGTGGTCTTTGCAATGGGAGTATCTTGCCAATATTCTTTATGCGCTTGTCATACGCAGGTTTACAAAACTTTGGCTCACGGTATGTGTGGTGGCTTTTCGGTGTGATGACGCTGCTTCTTTGTCTCAATGTAGACTGGCTGGGAGTGTGGGAAAACCGCACGGCTGAGGCTTTCACTGTGATAGGCGGATGGAGTCTGTCGCCGGACCAGCTCCTTATAGGCAGCACCCGACTGCTTTATCCGTTCTTTGCCGGACTGCTTCTCTCTCGCGCAAACAGGCTCATAAAGGTGAGAGGAGGCTTCTGGCTGTGCTCGGCACTGATAGCCGCAGTCCTCGTGATGCCGCGTGTGGGAGGTGCGGACAGTTTATGGATGAACGGAGTTTATGAGGCTGTTGTCATATTGCTGCTGTTCCCCTTTATTGTATCCGTGGGAGCGGGAAGCCGCGTTACAGGTCGCTCTTCTGCCGTATGCCGGTTTTTCGGAGAGTTGTCCTATCCGCTTTACATCACCCATTTCCCGCTGGTATATCTTCAGAAGTCGTGGGTTTATTATCATCCCGACGCGCCGCTGTCTACACATGTGGCTGTGGCTGTGTGTGTTTATGTTATGGCAGTGGCAAATGCATGGGCTGCATACAAGTTGTACGACCTGCCTGTAAGGTCGTGGCTGAAAGCCAGACTCTTCCCCGCCAAGGAAAAGAATCGCCGGTGGTGTGGCGGGCTGTTCGTGTTCAGCCGTCGCACATCGTCGAGCCTTGCATGCCGTTTCATTCATGCCGCTGCCTCGCAATCCGGGCTGACGTGTCTGAAACATTACTTTATGGAAAAGGAATGTGTGCTTTTGCGCCGCTTCCTCACATTGCGCCACGTCTGACGTCTGTGCCATGAGCGTGGCTTTTATGGCGTATAGCAGGGTATGTCTTTTTCTCCCGAACAGGATTATGTATGACTTTTGGAGATGAATACACGTCATTCCGCCATGCTCCTTTTCATGCTTTCGGTTTTTCTATGTGTCACATATATTGTTATATATAGTATATTATTTCATTTTATATGCACTTAAACCGTCTGTTTTGAAATGTTTTTTGTATATTTGCATTCAGTGTGAAAGAAACGCATTCGGGTTCTTTCATTGTTTTGCATGTATGATGTGCGGCTCATTCTGCTGCATTCTTCATTTAAGATAATATATTTCAGACATGATGAATACACTTAATACAAAAACAACATTTGCAAAAAATGTAGCCTATCCCGGGCTGCTTGTACTTATCATTTTATCGCTGGTGGCGGCTTTTTTCCCTGATACGGTCAACACGGCACTGACAAACATACAGGACAGCGTATACAGACACATGAGCTGGGTCTATATACTTCTGGTGTCGTTTTTTGTCATCTCTCTGCTTGTTCTGACGTTCAGCAAGATGGGGAATATACGTCTTGGGGCAGACAACTCCGAGCCACAGTACTCCTTCTTCTCATGGATATCCATGCTCTTTGCCGCAGGCATGGGCATAGGACTGATGTATTTCGGTGTTGCCGAGCCCATGTCACACTATGTCTATCCCGCTCTTCCCGAGATTGCGAACCATGCCAAGGACGCGCAGCTCGCCACATTCTTCCATTGGGGAATACATGCTTGGGCGATATTTGCCGTGATGGGGCTTGTCCTTGCATATTTCTCATTCCGCTATAAACTGCCTCTCAGCATCCGCAGCGGGCTTTATCCCATTCTGGGTGACAGGATACACGGTTGGATAGGCGACGTTGTCGACATCTTCGCGCTGGTAAGCACGTTCTTCGGAATATCCACCTCGATGGGCTTCGGAGTCATGCAGCTCAATGCCGGACTTGTTCATCTGGGCTTGCTGCGCCATTCCGACTTCCTTTTCCAGTGCGCCATCATCATCGTTGTCAGCGCGCTGGCGATAAGCTCTGCCGTTGCCGGAGTGAACAAAGGGGTGAAACGGCTCAGCGAGATAAATATCGGTGCGGCTATAGTGATGCTGCTTTTCGTGCTGTTTCTTGGTCCCACCACGTTTCTCCTGAGCGCTTTCCTTGAGGGAGTTGGCAATTACATAGAGAATTTCGCCACCCTCACGTTCAACACCTTCGCCTTCGAGAAGGCGGGCAGAGGATGGTTCACCAACTGGACTGTGATGTTCTGGGCGTGGTGGATAAGCTGGGCGCCGTTCGTGGGTCTGTTCATCGCCCGCATATCAAAGGGGCGCACCATCCGCGAGTATGTGCTGGCGGTGCTGCTGGTGCCGTCATTGTTCATCTTTCTTTGGATGACAGTGTTCGGCAACGGAGCCATATGGATAGACCGGAATGTTGTGGGCGGAGCGTTGAGCAGGCTCGTGGACAATCCCGACATCCTGCTGTTCTCCTTTTTCGAGAGCTTCCCCATGGCTAAGGCAATTTGCGTGCTGGCTGTAGCGATGATTGCCATCTTCTTTGTCACATCGGCTGATTCGGGCATCCTTGTCATGAACAGCATCTCCACATCCAATCATCCTCACTCGCCCAAATGGCAGAACGTGTTCTGGGGAGCGTTGATGGCAATCATCACGATGGCGCTCATCTATGCCGGCGGACTGAAGTCGCTTCAGACCATGACGCTCATCTCCGCCTTGCCATTCGGCTTGATTATGCTTGTGCTCTGTCTGTGCCTGTTCAAGGCTTTGCGCACCGACGGACTCTACAACTCAGCCCACATGCCTTACGGAAGCAGGACATGGAACGGTGAGAACTGGCAGCTGCGCCTGCGGCAGATTGTTACCTTCCATAAGAAAAGCGACATAAAGCGTTTCTTCAGAGACAATGTGGAGCCGGCGTTCAGCGAACTTCAGACTGAGTTCTCGAAGTATGGCATACAGGCAGACATACTCAGAGGCAGGAAAGGACCGCTTTCCATAGAGCTGAACATCCCTCATGAGCGCATACGCAATTTCCGTTATGGCGTCACTACTGAGAAGCAGCGCATATCCGATTATCTCATAGATGAGGACAACACACCAGATGTCGATGACGGTATGCAGTATGTCCCCGTCACCTATTATACCGACGGACGCGCGGGAAATGACATACAGTATCTCAGCAAAGAGGAGATTACGGCAGACGTGCTGCGTGAGTACGACCGTTATATAAGCATCATTGCCGACGAGCGTAACGCCATGGTGTTTGTTGACAAGAAACGATAACATCTTCCGTGTTGCTGCCATCATATGGTTTCCTGCTTTATCTGAATGTGGTATGCCGCATCTTTTTTACCCGAACAGGTCATTAGACATCCCTTCATAACTCATACTGCTGTCAGCCGGATTGTCTTCAGCTTTATTGAATATGTGGCGGGTTACACTGTGAAAAAGCGAAAGACAGGATGGCGGCAGCAGTGCGGAAGAAGGATGAAGGGCTGACGATAAACCTTGGATGTATATTCAGCGTTCTATTGACCGATTGAGGTTTAAAGACAAAACCCGTATGTCTGTCACCGGCATGTGATACTGCTGACGGCAAATCACCGCTTTTGCATAAATATGCGGATATTGTCATGTGTATGCATATTTATATGTTGTCAACCTCGCGAGAATCGTGTGTTTTCGTTCAAAAGCATTTCCTGCCGGAAATACGCGGGTTTTAAGCGGTTTTCGCAATGCTTTGATATACAGTCGTTTATGCGGTGTTGCCGGATTGTCGCGCCTTTTCCGTGTCGCCGAACGGGCTTTATTGACTTGCGGAAGAGGCTGTTTGGCGGTGCGATATGGTCTTTGTCATGGTGCCGGACGGGCTTTCCTGGGGTGCCGTAAGGCATGTTCGGGCTTTCCGAACGTGCTCCGCTGTTGCTCCGGCAGTGTTTTTCGGGGTGTCCGTAACGTCATTATGGGGGTATGGAGCGGTGTACGGCGGTTTTCCGTAAGCTGTTTCTTGAAAAACGGTTGTCAAAATATTTTACTTCCGCACAGTGCATAAATATGCGTTTCCGCCGTCTTTTTGCTGACGGTTGAAGCTGCGTCAGCGGTGCGGAAGAGGAATGAGCGGTTGGCAGTCAGTTCAGAACGGTTGCTCTGGCGGTATGATGACCTGTTCGGGTCAAGGCGTGCCAATATACGTGCGTGCCCTTCGACGGGCTGTCTGAGGAGCGCCGCAGGAGGCACATGTGTGCTATTCAGCCGGTCGGTATATTGCACAAAAAACCTTCGAATGTGCGTTATTTTCTTCTTGATTGTAATATTTTACGTCATTTTGTTGTTAATTTGATTGTTTTGCGGAATAAATAATGACGGTTTGTTTGTTCTTTACACAAAAACTGACTACCTTTGCAGCCAGACCGTCCGTGAGTCGGCATACCGTCCGGCATGCCGGAGTGGTGAGGCTCACGGATGTGTCTGTCATTTTTATTTTATCGCCGTGCCGCCGCACCGGAGATTTCCGCGTAGCGCGGCATGTGGCAGGAAGGGAGAACAGATATGAAACACAAGTTGAGAA
>ERZ779643.357-NODE-357-length-40304-cov-3.094263_pt1 | contig 40304 bp, 30 predicted proteins | sample MGYA00511564_ERZ779643 | MGnify/ENA primary metagenome ERZ779643 (study PRJEB29588, sample SAMEA2147114) | human gut metagenome | biome: human gut; feature: human-associated habitat; material: faeces | place: Denmark | collected 2008/2010 ...
TGCCATACCATGACGCCGAGGCGGTCGCAATGATAATACCAACGCTGCGGCTCGACCTTTATGTGCTTGCGTATGACGTTGAATCCGGCACGCTTAGCCAGCTCTATGTCGTAGCGCAGAGCCTCGTCTGTGGGCGCGGTGAATATGCCGTCGGGCCAGTAGCCCTGGTCGAGAAGACCGAGATGGAACACGAACTCGCCGTTGAGAGTGGGGCGCATCACACCGTCTATCTTCCTCATGCCTACTGAGCGCATGCCGAAGTAAGAGCCTACCTCGTCCACCACCTTGCCGCGCTTGTCCTTCAGTTGCAGCTTAAGGTCGTAAAGAAACGGATCGTCCGGACTCCACAGGTGCGGATCGGGAACGGGCAGGAAAAACGTCTTGCCTGCCATGCCCGTTGCCTCCGACACCTTCTCTCCGCCGCTTCCGGCAACCGCCACTACCTGCAGTTGTCCGCCGTCAGCATATGCCGTCACCTCCAGACGGCTGTTCCGCACGTCGGGTATGAGCCTTATACCGGAGATGTGGTGTCTGCCCACAGGCTCGAGCCACACCGTCTGCCATATGCCCGAGGTGAAGGTGTAGTCGCCGCGCGGACCGTTCTTGCCGCATGCCGCGCGTCCGTCGTTGGGATCGTAAGCACCCACCACCAGCACGTTCTCACCCGACTTGAGCATGTCGGTGATGTCGAAGCCGAACGCATCATACCCTCCCGTGTGCGTGCCTGCCTTCCTGCCGTTGACAAACACTATGGAGTGACGGTCCACCGCTCCGAAATTGAGCATCACGCGCCTGCCCTTCCATTCCTTCGGAACGGTGAACCTGCGGCGGGACCACATGCATGAGTCGCCCTTCCTGCCTATGCCCGAAAGCTCCGACTCGGGCGGGAACGGCACCCGTATTCTGCGCACGCCCGACGCGAAGGACGGCGGGGCGGAAGCTTTTACGGGCGAAACGCCGGAGGGGTCGGTCATGTAGTCCCACTCGCCGTTAAGATTGAGCCACTGCGCGCGCGCCATTTGCGGACGCGGATATTCGGGAAGCGGCAGCCTCCTCTGTCCACGGTGTGGGCAGAGTGAAACGTTTCTTCCCCTCCTGTGCGTTCACTCCTACAGTCGTGACTCCCGACAACAGGAAAAGAGCCATGCAGGCAATAAGTTTTCTTTTCATACGATGGTATTTTATAAATTATCATTCATTTCATCACACCTGACGGGAATCATTAAAAATCCGCGTTCAAGACACTTAGGTAATACGGCAGGAGCATTGTCTTTATATTGTTTAAAGACATTGTCGAATAAAATCAGTGTATAAAATTCCACCCCATATCCCTTAGCCCGTGCGGCTCACAACTGCTGTTTCAGCCATCCGCAGGATGTCACGCCATGCCGCCACGCCTCATCCCGCAATGGCGTTCCGCACGCTTCTCAGACACCCTGTTCGGACACCGTTGTCCGAAAGAGCCCGTTCCGCGTTCTCAAAGAGCCTTTTCCAGCCTGCCAAAGAGCCTGTTCGGGACACTCAAAGAGGCTCTTTCGCAACCTCATAAAGCCCGTTCCGCAGCATCAAAGAGCCCGTTTCGCGGCACACGACATCCGGAACCGGCGTGAAAGCCATAAGAAACGAGATTTTAAGAGACACCGTTCTCACAATCCGTTCTCTTTCAGCAGTCTCCTGTAAATCATCTCGTCCTCTTCAAGAAAACAGCAGAATATCACCTCACCCGTATAAGCTCCGCTCCTTAAGGCTTCTGTCACAGTATTGAGGGCAATCCTCGCAGCCGCCTCATGCGGATAGCCGTAGACACCGGTACTTACGCACGGAAAGGCTACGGAGCGCATGCCGCTCTCCGCGGCAAGCCTGAGCGACGTGGCGTAACACGAAGCCAGCAGCTCCGGCTCACCGTGACCGCCGCCGCGCCACACCGGTCCCACGGTGTGGATAATCCTCCTGCACGGCAGGCGGTAAGCCCCCGTCATCTTGCTCTCGCCCGTCCTGCATCCGCCGAGCGTGCGGCATTCCTCCAGCAGTTCCATTCCGGCAGCCCTGTGTATGGCTCCGTCCACTCCTCCGCCGCCGAGCAGCGAACAGTTTGCGGCGTTCACTATGGCGTCGACATCAAGACGTGTTATGTCTCCCGCCACCACTCTTATCCTTTTTCCGTTGTATTCCATCATAAGTTTTCAGTTATCATCTGACAAATGCATACGTGTATGCCACAACCGCAAGCCGCACCCTCACAGACGAACGGTCAACAAGAACAAATACCCGACAACCGCTTATCATTATCATTATAAGGTATATCCCTTGCAGCCATATTTGACATCAGAACACGAAAAGCCAGCCATTCATTTCCCGAGCGCAGCTTATCTTTTACAAAGATATACATTTTTCCCCTGTCTTCATCTTTTTGTTCCGACATATAAACATTCTTTTTTATTCACACGGACAAGATTTCATATCACCAAGACATCGTGCATCCGTTCCCGTCAGAAGATGCCTCTTACCAGACGGAACAGCACAATGAAATCGGCATGACAGATGATGAGGAATGTCACATGGTGCGTGTAATATCCCGCCTTCGTGAGTTTTCCTGCCTCAAGCTCGAGCCGTTCGGGCGTGAAAGCCAGTCTGAGCAGGAAATAGTAAGCCGCCATGTTGGCTGCCAACGCCAGGATGAGTACCGCCGCACCCATGTTCAAGAAGAGCTGTAAAAACCTACCGCCGACAAGCAGAAGGACCGTCGTCTCAAAGAGGGTGAGCATGAGGGCGATGAACAGCAAAGCCGTGTGACAGGCTTTGTCTCTGTCTCTGAATTTCAAAAACCAGAAGTGGTAGTGTGCCACGAACATGTTTACAATCATGTTTTTCATAATTTGTGTGTTTTATTTTGATGGTTTATTATGTTTGTTTTCCGGCTGTTCGTGCCGTAATTTCATATATCATTCAATTGAAGATGTCCGCTATACGACTGCCAGCATTTACACCGCACAGCGCGCCAAGCGGCATAGCGGGAAGCGGTTGGCGTAGGACAATATTGTAAAAACATTGTGATATGTATGGAGTATGATGACGATGATAAATATATTGGTTCATCGGGAGACGCAAGATTGCACGATGCGGATATGGAATATGATACCGACAATATATGCATTGGTTCATCGGGAGACGCAAGATGTTGCGTCTCTACTTTGTCAGGCTGCGGTGGGGGCATGGCGGAAAGGGGTGTCTGCATGATGTGTCCCAATGTCATTACGGTGTAGTGAGGTCGCGTCAGATGAACCACATAACCTGTGGCAGTACTTCTGTTCCGGACGCGGACTTCATGAACCGGTAGATGCGGACCTGGATTCCGTTCTTCTCAATCTCCCATATCTCCATCTCGGGGAAATCATCATCCATCAGTTCGAGATACATGTCACCGTCCTCATGCAGACTGCGGAAGACGAATCGTTTCTGGTCTGAGGTCTTTCCGGCGAACACTCGTACCGTATCGCTGTTGAAAGCCTTACGCACAGAAATGTCGTCAATTGCCTTGAAGCTGTTTCTGTCGGGAAGCGACAGGTCGATCTTTTCAATGAATGACTCCGGTATAGTGCACCATCTGGCGAACGGAACGCGCAGGTAATTGTAGTAGGTAAGGTCGTTCCTGTTGTCAGACGCGTCCTTTGGCTTGAATCTCCAGGTGAAATATATCATATCCCTGGAGTCAAGCGACTCCATACATATACCGTCCACATCACCCGCACTCAGCGGAAACAGGATCTTGCCCGCACCTCCGAGCATCACACTGCCTTCGTGACAGTACATATATCCGCACGGTATCGCGAACTCTATCCCCACGGTGGCGAGCTTCTCTTTATGATACTTCAGTCTTCGCTCAGCCTGTTTCACACCAGGAATCTTCCATGTAGGCACATAGTTATCGTCAAAGCGCACGATGTCCTTCAGGCTTCCGATATATCTGTTTGCCTTGGAAAGACCCTTGTCCGTGAACAGGCAGTAGGCGTACATGAAGCAGCGGTCATGCTTGTGTATTATCATCACCTTGCAATGAGTGAAACGTGAGTCCACCCTGTTGGCATTCCTCATACCTTCAAGACGCTTACGGGGCATGTCATAGAGGCATACCGTGTCAGCGTTGAACATCGTCCGGGCATGACTGACGTGCCATGTGAGCACATCTACGGCATTGTCGGCTTTCATGAAGAGCCGGTGTCCGTATGCGGGCTGCAGACTTACCGACGTGTCAGGCTTCAGCGTCAGATAACGTCCGCGGTCGTTCCAGTCGTAATACAGACGCTGTGCCGGCATTTCATCATGAAACGGCATATACCCAGGGTCTTCCGAGTCGCGCGAAGGAGCGGACAGCCAGAACTGGAAGTCGCCGTCGGACGAATCGTATCTCATCATCTTTACAGACGCTGATATGCTGTTGTCGTCAACGGGTAGGGGATAAGACAGGGACGCGGGACGGACGGATGTGATGCCGTAATAGCGCAGAGCCAGACGGAAAGATGTGGGTTTGTCCACTCCGAACCACTGATCGTATGCGTCGAGATATTCCGGAGTGTCGTCTTTTGTAAGAACGTCCCACGCCACTCCCATACCTTGTCCGAGGACATGCATAGGCAAACACAGCATGACGCATGCGGAAGCTGCCAGCCGGAAAATGTCATTGTTCTTCATACTCTGTCAGTTTTTTACGTTTATATTTCACTTCATTCCTTATATTAAGCAGCCGTTCATAATTGACCGACATACAAAATCACTCACATATTATATATATCCTTGTCGTCAGACCGTACGCTCTTCAGGGTTTCATACCAAAGTGTCAGCGGTCTTGTAACCTGCCACTCACACTCTCCGGACTTTCAGATGCGGCTACTGAACTGCACACAACATGACGGCAATTGATTCAGAACGTCCGCTTGTCATTAATATATATCATTATGTTCATTCTATAATAAAAGCCCCAGTCATTTGAAGCGGAACATGCCCTTCATGTCTTCAATATACTTGTCGAAGTGCTCCGCCCCGTCGTCTGTCATGAAGAAGAGGAGCAAGATGTCGTCACCGTGCCTGCCGGTCACCACGTAACGGGCGTTGGTATATTTGCCTTCATATACCTTTTCGCGCAAGTCGAGAGGTATCCAGGCAAGGAAGTCGGAGTTGAACATTCTCCGTGCCTTTGACGAAGAGAGGAACGTCATCATGCTCACAAGGTTGTCCTCCTCCCACTTTTTGCTGACATCGGAAGAGGCGACATGCCCGCCTCTCAGCACAGCTTTCAGTTCCCACAAAGTCTCGCCTGCGGGTCTCGCCGTCTTTCCGCTACTGTAGTCAGCCGTCAACTTTTCTCCGTTCCCGTCGTACATCATTGGTATCATCGGATTGACATACATGCATGCCCTGCACTTTCCGTCTTTGCTGTCCATAGACAACATCACTCTTGGCAAGGCGTGGCATGTATCCGTGTCAAATATACGGTGATATTCAACTTTATGTATGATGTAGAACCTGTCGTTAGGGTGAATGTCATATCATACTTTCGCATCAAACCGTCAAACGCGCCTTCCTCCTGTGCGGATGCCGGAATCGCGGCAAGAAACGTCAAAACCGCGAATGCAAGACCTTTGAGTTTAGCAGTCATAAGCGTCATGTGTTTATTGTAGTATGTTTTCAGTTGCCTTTTTTCAGGATGAATCCGCGGCGTCGCTCACCCGTGCGCATGTGTATGCCGTTCCAAATGGGCTCCGCGTATACAAGGATTTGTTCTGTTTAGGACAGGTGTATGTGTAATATTAACTTTTAAGTTATTAAATATTTGCAAATATAGACGTTTTTTAGATACGATGCAACAGTAACAGTAGGAAAAGTTGAAAATAAAAATGCAGACGGAAGAAATACGGTACTGAACGGAAGAAAAATGTCGCACAACAGACAGAAAAACAATGCCTGCAAGCGCAACGGTTTTATTCCACATCCCTGCCTTTTTGAATATACGTAGCCGGAAATATACTCCCGTAGCGTCACACCCACGACGGCACAAACCCAATGCTACGGCGCGAGTCCTGTAGAGACGCAAAATCTTGCGTCTCACGAGCAACCCATAGCAATGTACACATGCGACAATACACTGATGATAAATGCATATATTCCCCGGGAGACGCAAGATTTTGCGTCTCTACTTTGGGAGGACGGAGGTGGCGGGGAGGAATTAATGGAGAATGCGGGGTGCCGCACTGAATGCATAAATATACGGACGGAGCAGTAAAAAATCTTTACATTATTTTTTGGAAAAACAGGGAACGCGAAGACATCTGTAACGTATAAAAAGCGCATATGGATTCATTCCGGTGGCGCGTCAGCCTCCTCTGTTGTGCGGAAAAGCCTGTTCCGCATTTCATAAAAACCTTTTCCGAATGACGGAACACACCCTTACGCATCCTCAAAAAGCCCGTTCCGCATGCCGGAAAAGCCTTTCCGGCATGGAGGGAAAAGCTCTTCCGTCTCATAAATGAGTGTATTATACTGATTCACAGACACATGCGAGAAACGCTCAAAAACCGCGTATTTGCGTCCGTACGTCACATCCGACGGCTGTGGAGCGTTCTCGCGGAGTTGAGGAGTTATGCGAACGGGAATTTATGCAATATCCCATTGCATTGTGAATAAAAATGCATTGTAACGAAGCGTGCGTAGTGGGGCGTCACACTCTGAGCGCAGCGGCAAGGAAGAGGGACGGAAAGCCCATGACCACACATAAAGCACCGTTGGCGGAAGTCCCATCCGTCCGTGGTCATCCGGCATACTACGGGGCATTGCCGCACCTCACTCCGCGTTCTTCTTCAGCCACTCCAGTCGCCTCATGTCGGGCAGGTGTCTCACTTTGAAGTGCTCGAACGTCACGTCAAAGCCGTCGCCGTCGGGACATGCCGCCATCATACCGACCATCACCGGCGTGTTGTCCTTGAGCCATGCGTTGCGCATGAGCGTGTAGTTCTCGTCGTCGAAGGAATAGAATATCTCCACCGCGTCGAGCCGTCTCACGGCTTTTATCCACACACAGGGCACAGCCTTGTCAAGCTCGATGACGCTCCAGTCAGACGTCTTGTGAGTAACCACGGCACTGAGATTGTATTTTCCGTCCACATACTCTATGCCAGCCTTGATGTAGTTCTCGTGGTCTATGCGCAGCATAAGTCCCGCCTGGTCGAAGCGTTGACGGTATTTCCCGGTGATTTTCACCTTCACCTCGAACTCACCTCCGTATGTGGCGTAATAGAACGGGGCGTCATCGACGGTGAATCCGTAGTGAGATACGCGCCAGTAGTCGCTCTTCGGAGTCACCGACATGGTGAGCGCGTTGTTCTCAATATTCCACCGTTCCGGTTCGTTGAACCATTGCATCTTCTCCAGAGTCTGCGCCGTGACGCCGTGAGCGGCAAGGCTCACGAGCGCAGCTGCCGCAATCTGTCTTATTTTTCCCATTGTCTTTATTGTTTTATTGTTATATGATTGTTGCATGAGCAATATATTTTCATTATCTTTGAATATGATAAGAAAAATGCGAGGATAACGCAAACGAGCGGAAAGAGAGACCGCTCTCTGTTTCCCGAGTACAGCTTATCTTTTGCAAAGATATATATGTGCCGACATAGCCGCAATGCTCATTAATAACCATTTTACCGCACTAAATGAAACTGAAGGACAGACTTAACCGTGTGCTCGCCGGACAGGACTTCACCGGACAGACCGACCGCAGCGAGGTGTTGGAACGCTATAAAGCCGCGGCGCGATGCTATGCCATGACCGAGAACGCCGTGGCTGTGCTGAGCGACATGCGCACAAACACGAGCTACATACATTACGGTGGGTTCGCACGAGCGTTAGGGCTCGGCAGGGGCGGTGCGCAGAGCGAGGTGTGCTCCATATGGGAGGAGGACATTCTCAGGCGCATCCATCCCGACGACCTCACCGCCAAGTATCTGCAGGAACTGCGTTTCTTCCGTTTCATAAAACGACAGCCGCGCCACAGACGCACGGACTTCCATCTGCTTACGCCCCTCCGCATGAGACAGACGGCGGGCGGATATGTCAAGGCATTGCACAGAATGTTCTACGTCTCGGCTTCGTCGTCAGACGGTCTGTGGCTCGCCATGTGCCTGTATGGTCCGCAACCGGACGCCATGCAGTGGCGCACGATGATAGTGGACACCTTGAGCGGACAGACCACGGAACTTGACTCCGGTGACGACCGCAACATTCTCACCGGACGCGAGAAGCAGACACTGAGACTCATAGACAGCGGCATGACAAGCAAGGACATCGCCTCGGCAATGTCGATAAGCGTCAACACGGTGAGCCGACACCGTCAGGACATTCTCAGAAAATTGCAGGTGAGAAACTCCATAGAGGCATGCCGGACGGCAAGACTGCTGGGACTGATATAGATTTTATACATACACACATGGCGGCTCATGCGGCATGAGACCAGTCTCTACGCCACACCTACATTTCCTATAATACTTTTCACTACGGCCGTCAGTATTCATCTGTCTCTCATAATGATGTCTAAGAAACAATTAAGATTCAACATATTTAGCCTGTAAACAATGTTTACTCCGGACCGTTGAGCCGCGATGTGAAAATGCTATTGTCCCGGCTGTGGAATGAGCTGGAATGTATGTCAGAGGAGGTTTCAGAAAGGCGTACGGCAATATGCAGCAAGAGGCTCGTATGCCATCGCACATTGTTTCAGATTTTGCAGGTCTTCTATATGGCTTATAAGGTTGTCATAGCTTTCGATATTATCAATCTCCTCGCGTCGAGCCTTACTCAACCGGCAGTATGCTTCCTCCTGTTCAATTCCTGCAAAGCGGCGACCACAAAGATTGGCTGCGATGCCTGTGGTGGAGCTACCGCTGAAAGGGTCGAGAATCCAGTCGCCTTGGCTGGTCGTGGCGAGAATAATACGGACAAGCAGGCGCAGGGGTTTCTGCGTTGGATGCTTGCCGCAGGTCTTCTCCCATCTACCTATTGCTGGCATGCGCCACACGTCGGTCATCTGCTTTCCTCCGTTAAGATCTTTCATAAGTTCGTAGTTGAACTTGTGCGGCACCTTTTTCATTTTCCTCGCCCATATGATGAACTCTGTAGAGTATTTGAAGTAACGGCACGAGATGTTTACTGGCGGATTGGTCTTTTCCCAAGTGACGACGTTCAGAATTTTATAGCCGAGAAGCGTCAGGCTGTTTGCCACTGAGAAGATGTTGTGGTAGGTGCCGCTAATCCAAATTGAGCCGTTGTCCTTTAGCTTGTCTCGGCAGAGCCGCAGCCATTCCATGTTGAACGCCATCACTTCATCCTGCGACATACCCTTGTCCCACTCACCCTTGTCCACGCTCACGACCTTTCCGCTCTGCAACGATATGCCACCGCTGGAGAGGAAGTAGGGTGGGTCGGCGAATATCATGTCGAACTTGAAATCAAACTCTTTGAGGAGCTTGAAACTGTCACCGTTAGCGAGAAGGAAGTCTTTAGATGGGGAAGTGTAGTAAGGGTGTATCATTATTGAGGTATAGGAAGACCAAGTTTTTGCAATGAAATATAATTAAAATAGTATTGACAACCCACACTAATCACATAGTCCAAAACATCCTTGTATTTGGGTTGTCTAAACCATTCGTCTAAAATGTAAATATATTCCACTTCCATGTTCAGTTGAAACAACAGCTTCTTATACTGTTTCTTCTTGTAATCATTAGTTTGCACTTTCTCATCAACACTACCAACTGTGTGTTGCGTATTTACCTCTAAGATGAGCATCGTATTGTTTACTATAACATATATGGCATTATCAGGAAGAAGCCGCTTTGACAGATGTTGTCTCCAATCAATCCCCCTCGTTTCTAAAAACGTATTGAAAGCGTATTTCTTAAAGATGTGCGCAACGCATTCTCCAAGATAAAGTACATCGCAATCTTTAACTGTGTATTTTTTTTGTTTGGCAATAAATGTTGCCAAATCTACTTTATCCTCATAAATTAATCCGGTTCTGGTATTAGCACCGTCTTTTCCACCTGCTTTCATGCATTCAGGGTTTTGATGAAGTCATAAATTGTCGTTAGATTATAAACATTTGGGATGATTCCGTATGCCTCCTGCAACTTGTTTTTCGCCGACTTCCATCCCATACCATCTGTAATCCAAACAAACTCAAAGCCCTCAACAGAATTAATCTTTGGTGCTATATCAGAATACGAACGGGCAACCTCGTTCAGCTTAGAGCCTCCATCGCTATAAAAGTTTACCTCTATCAGATACACTTTTGAAGCCGTTTCAACCACGAAATCAAAACGCTTTTCATCATCCCCTAAAACCTCGGTAATCTGTTTCCATTCTCTCGAATATACTTCCTGCCTAAAAGGCACGCCAGCCTCGGTCAGTATATTGGAGACAGTATTCTCCATAACACGACCACTTCGATTCTTTCGTGCATTGGTGTCAAGTCCTGTCTCTATGCCAAAGACATAGTCAACAAGGTCTTTTACCTTTTGATGTTGGAGAATATCGCCCAATCCTGTTTTTTCCAAGAATATCAACACAGAATCAACGGATGTGAACATACTCTCTAAAGGAACACAGTTGCCTACGGAGTCAATAATTTTCTTCTTATCACGTGTTCGGACTGCTACAAGGATATCCATAACAGAAAAAGCCTTCGGGTCTCTCTTCCATATTGTTTCTACACTTCCGCGCAAGTCATCCGCTCCTATTAGGCTATTTAACATACAGAGGCTCAATTTAATGTCCTCAACTTTCTGCGAGATTTTTTCAAAGTCGCAGAAGAAGTCTAACGTTTGGTTTGTCTCTTTAAGTTAAGACATGAATTTATTAAAATCTTTAAGCATATATTTTCAGTTTTTTTGTCATCAGTCGTGAATTGAGCTCGCTAATATTATCAGACAGCCTATCTTTAGTGTTGGGATAGCTGTGAATAAGCAATTCTGATATTTTTCCTCGTTTTGCCCCATTCGCATTCACATTGCGTGACGCCATAACCCTGTCTATATAATAATCGGCATAGAGAACATCGAAGAAATTATCCTCTTCGTTCTTCCCTTTGCAATCAGAATTACTCAACATAAAACAGTGTCCTTCAGCCACCACTCTGTCACAGAACTCTTTCAATCGAACTTGCGAATCATCATTGAATGATTCTTTGGTATAGTCATTAAAGCTGGATGTATCACTCAGCGGTCTATATGGAGGATCGAAATAGAACAACGTTTTACCTTTAGCATAAAGCAAAGTCTTTTCAAAGTCACCCTCCATAATTTCTACCCGTTTCAGTAATTTGCTGTCAGCTCTAAGAGTTTCTTCATCACAAATCTGTGGTTGCATATACTTTCCACAAGGCACGTTGAACAAGCCTTTCTTGTTGACGCGGTACAGCCCGTTGAAACACGTGCGGTTGAGGAAGAAAAACTTCGCTGTATTCTCAACAGGGTCAAGGTTCTTCTCATTGTAGCGTTGGCGCACAGCCATGTACATCTCACGCTTCGCCTCCATGTCCTGCAAAGCGTAATATTGTGCCTGGATGTCTTGTAAAGCAGGAATAAGCTCTTCCACGTTGTCACGGACGATTCTATAGCAAGTAATCAAGTCGCTGTTGATGTCGTTGATTACGGCACGCCTGATATTTGGGTGTTGTTGCAGCATATAGAACAACATGGCACCACCACCAACAAAAGGCTCTATGTATGTCGCGTTTTTCCAATTATCAAAGTCAGCCGGAAGTTTTGCTTCCAGTTGTTCGATGAGCTGCCCTTTGCCTCCAACCCATTTGATGAAAGGTTTCGCTTTTGTATTCATATTATAATACCCTTATCCCTTATCATTGGACTTCATATGTATCTTTCACTCTCAAACATACCTGATTCGGTATATTTATTACAGATAACTATCGGTTATTTCCCACAAAGTTAATGTTTTCTTTGGAAACGCAAGCTGTGAAAGCAAATAAAGAGAGTTAAAGAGATTCTTGGGTGTTTAAAGATGGGTGATGCGGCGTTACAAAAAACACGTCTTGCTGTTGACGCAAAGACAATGCAGGCATGCGGGACTTGTTCCGGAGCCTTTCCTTAAAGTTTGCGGATGTCTTTTATGTCTATGATATATGTTATCCGTCAAACCATATATAATGTTTTTAAATTAGATCCAAACCGTTTGACTGTTCCGAAAGGAACTCCTACCTTTGCTCCGACAGTCGCTGTCGTTTATCATTTTAAAATCCAATAACATGAAATGGATTACCACTTATGAGCCCGCCAACATGCCTCATCGGTTTCCGGACAGGCAAGCAGAAGAATCTGATTATCTCTGTTTCGGTCTGATGTCCACTCATCTGTGGAAATATTCTTCTGAAAAGAAACACCTTCTGCACTCCACAGGCACCAAGACCGAGTGCGTTTCAGATACCGAACTGTTACGTTTGTACTGCAATCAACATTGGAAAGTAAAGCCATTCTTCGTTCTTAGGGACTACTATAAAAGGCAAAAGGCACCGCGACGGTGCCTTTTTGCATGATGTGCCAATAAGCGGAGCGTGCTTAAGTCTCAGAGACCCTCTTCTTGTGGAAAACGCGGCGGAACCACAGATAATATCCTGTGACAGGGAGCGCTGAGGCAAGCAGGGCTGCAAGAAAATAGAGTATGCGCGTGAGCCATCCTCCCCAGGTGCCGGTGTGCAAGGAATATATCTGTCCTCTTATCTTCGCTGAGGACGGCAGGTAGGCATAAGGCGTGAACGACTTCAGTCTGCCTGCGGACGGCTCGAACTCATAACGGTCGCCGCCCATGGTGTTGCCGAACCGACGGAGCTGTACCGTTGCTGTATGGTCGGCATTGACTGCGATTTGCCTGTATTCAGGATTACGTGCCGCCAGTTCCTTATATACCGTCTGTCAGACGGCATATGTCTCCGTTCCGTTGTTGCGGTGGTGTCCTCTATGCCGTTCTTCCGAAGGTGAATGTCTGTGACCGCCTTGCTGTCCGCCAGCCCCGAACACAGCATAAAAACCGCTGCGATACCAGTCGAACGACCATGTGAGTCCGGTGAGAGCCATGCAGAGCAGTAGCAGACAGGTGTACGCCCCGACAGCCATATGAAAGCTGTGACAGAAGCGGCGGAGCCCGTGTGAGCAATTGACTTTCAGACTGTTGACCAACGCTTTCTTAGAACGTGGCAACCACATTACGATGCCCGAAAGGATGACAAAGACAAAGGCGAGCGCACTCGTCCCCACGACAACCCTCCCCAAAAAGACGCCTCCGTCGGCAGGACGGCTTCCCAGCAACCATCGGTGAAGCTTGAACATGGTGAGGAAGAATGGGATGCGCCTGTAAGACCCCTTCACCTCACCTGTGTAGGGGTCGACAAACACCGACGCATGATGAGGCTTTGACAAGTTGACCTGATAAGTACGGGCAGGATCGGAGTATATAGTGATGCCCGTCACCCTTACGTCGTCCGGGAGGGAAGACGCCACTTTAGCCGCGATGTCGCCTGCCGGCAGCCTGTCCTTTCCCACAGTTTCCACCTGATAGAGTCCGGCATAAGCCCACTGCGTGAACTCCTTTTCGAAGGCGAGCACAGCCCCCGAGAAGCAAACCAGCGTCAGGATGACGCCGAAAGGGAGAGCCAGCCACAGATGAAGCCTCTTTGCGTATTTTCTCATAAGCTATGTGTCCGTTGATGATGAATCAAGCCGGACCTGACAAGGCGTTGACATACGGCAGTCCTACCGGCTTGATTTTTTCTGATGAATATGATTTACTTTAAGACATCCCCAACCCGGACTGCGTCCAGTTTACCCACGCCGTCAAGCGAGGTGGCTTCCACCACAAGACCCTTGGTGGCTTTGGCTGATGCCGGAACAATCTTGTAGATGGCAAGATGACTGCTTGCCGTGGTCACACCTATGTAGGCGTTGCCGTTCTCCATGTAAGGGATGCTGCTGAAGCCCGTGATGTCGTCAGGCAGCCCTTCGACATATGTCAGATTGCCGTTGGAAACGTTGAACACAGCAAGCCGGTTGCCCACAGGCTTTGACTCGGTAAGCGGACGGTCGTACATCAGCATGAGGAAATAGTTGCCGCCTATGTACCACGTGCGGAGGAAGGACAGACCGCCGGTCTTCTCCTCGATGTTGAAATAGTAGTTCTTGTCAAACTCTTCCGTCTTCGTGTTGATTCTCACCACCCCAGCCGGCAGAGTTGTCCGCTGTCTCTTGTCTGTCATAGCCTTTGCATAGCTCGGTGAGAACACGTACACATATCCGTCGTCGGCAGCCCACGTCATCTGGTAGTACTGCGACTTGAACCGTCCGGCGGCATAGCTTATCCTGTCGGTCCTGATGTTCTTGTGCTGCGTCAGCGTCTTGTCGGAGAATATTGTCACCCAGCATTCGTCGGGATATTGAGTCCACTTCAGCTCATCCTTCTTATACGAGCTGCTTCCCTGTCCTCCGGCTTCCTTCTTTATAAGGTCCTCGTTTCCGGGGAGCACCCACTTGTAGCTCCCGTCCGCATTCTTCTGCATACATCCATACTGGCTCAGTCCCATAGGTACGGCTGCCGCATAAAGCTTTCCGCCCACCTGCTGAAGTCCCGCCAACGTGACAAACTCACCGTTGCCGAGGAAGTTCTCAGCCAGGAACGGTGTCTCGGCTGAAACCTTATTCGACGTGTAAGTCTGATTATCCACGTCAAGGTAAGATATGAGAAACGACTTGGGAATGTAGCCGTTGGCGTCAGCCAGTTCCTTCGGACCGTTGCCGCTGGAGGTTGTCATGATGTAGCCGTCATAGAATCCGTATGTGGTGAAGCGGTTGACGTTATACTCCTGCGTGCGCTTGGTGATGTTGTGGCTTGCGTCCATCACGAACGACTGGGTCGTTCCGGCGTTGCCCTGATGATAGTTGAGGGCATAAAGATATTTGTTTTCAAAGAACAGCCAGTAGGTGGCGCCCTCGTTCACCAGTCCGTTGCCTACAGGAGAGACAGTGCCTTTCTCCAGCGATTCGGCGGACATCAGCAGGTGTGCCTCCGTTCCTGCGGAAGGCTTCACCGTCGCAGCTATCACATAAAAGCCCTTCCGGTTCTTGTCAGGAGTCTTGCCTCCTCCGGTGTTGTCGTCATCCGAGCAGGCAGTAAGCGTCATACCACCGGCAGCCATTATTGCAATCATGCCGGTAAGAATATAGTTCTTATTCATAATTGTTTGTTATTTTAATGGTTATGATATTCAAAAAAGATTATCCGCCCAGGCTTACCCTGAATTTGGCATAGAAGGCTCGCCCCGCCTTTTGCAGGCTGAAATTGTCGTAAAGTTTCTCATTTGTGAAGTTGCGGCACTCCAAAGAGAAGTTGTAACGTCCCTCCTTCATGCTGTAGCTGAGCCTGAGGTTGTGGGCGAACCGGTTTGGGACATAAAAATCGTTAACGCTTCCGAATATCTCGGGATAATAGGAGAAACGGTGCGTATACTGACTGTCGTAGGTCAGTGTGAGCAGATTGCCTCTGCCTCCCAGCCTGTGCCAGTAGAAGGTCACGTCGTAGTCGGCAAAGCGGTAGGGCACGTTGGAGATGCGCCTGTCCTATGTTGTAGTTGGCGGTCAGCGTTCCGTTCCAGTTGTCGTTGTCCGAGCGTGTATACTGGTAAGACTGTTCGCCCGGCGAGTTGAGCTCGTGCCGCTCGCCCAGCCAGTTGTATTGGTAGCGTGCTGTGTCTACATTGACGGTGGAGTTGCGGTTGTAGTTGGCTGTCAGCACCACGTTCAGTCCCTCAACCAGCAGGTTGCGCTTGCTGTATTCCAGCGAAGGCATAAGCGAATGACCGTAACGGTGTTTTTCTCCGAACACTGTCTTCTGGCGCACACCGGTCTGTATGTCCTTATACATATGTGAATAGGTGAGCCCCACCATCAGCCGGTCTGCCCACGGCTTGCCTGTGACACCCGCTTTCGCTACGACCGCCTCGTTGTGATAATTGTCGTGGAAGCGGCGCATTCTCACCTTCTCCGCCTCGTTGAAGCTGCCCGTATCGAAATTCTTTACGGGAGCGTCCACCCGGTAGTCGTTGTCAGAATAGTTCTGGAAAGCATTGACCTCATAGGTGAAACCGTTCTTCAAGGCTTGTCCGAAGTGTACGTACGACTTGTGCGTGTTGAACGAGCCGTAAGAATAGGAGGCATCGGCGAACCACCGGCGCGGCTGTTTCTCTGTCACGATGTTGATGACCCCGCCCAGCGCGTCGGTACCGAACCCTACGGGGACGACACCTTTGTACACCTCAATGCGCCTGGCGAAGCTCACAGGGATGTTGTTAAGTCCGAACGAACTCCCCACACCTTCCTGCGGAACTCCGTCGATGAACACCTTTACATGCTTGCCGCTGAAACCGTCGACCATCAGCTGCATGTCCGAGCTCACGCCTCCGCTCTCGCGCAGTTTCACTCCTGGCGCGGTGGCGAGCGCGTCGCTCAGGTTCTTTGTGGTGTTCTGCATGCCTCGCGTATCAATGGCAATGGCGTTGTAGGCAGAACGCTTCACCCTGCCGACACCTGTCGCTGTGACCGTCACGGCATTAAGTTCTATAACGTCGGGGGAGAGTTTGAAATCGAGCCCCTGCAGTCCGTTGCCGCCTACCTTTATCTTCCGGTGCGCGTCTTTATAGCCCAATGCAGATACAGAGGTTGTATATTCACCCTCCGGTGCCGATATGGTGTAGTGTCCGTCACCGTCTGTCCTGGCACCGAATGGAGTGCCCTGAAGGTGTATGGTGGCAAGGTCTATCGTTCCGTTATCTGAAGATACTACCCGTCCGCTGATGATGACCCGCCCCTGACGGTCGCCTCTGTGTTGTGCATAAACAGACGTAATGCCTGTGAAGCAAACAAGAAAGGAGACCAGTGAGAGATATGATTTCATACTGATATGTTGTGTATTTTTCGTGGTGCAAAGGTACAAACAGACACAATATACATACAATCGCAAAATATAGATAAAATTAATATTGTGGGGCACAGATAATGCCTGACAGCAGATACCTACTAATTGTTATTCCGAAGAAAATATCATACACTCGTGAACCATGGTGCCGGAGTGGGGAAGCGTTTACTTCCGGATAAAAGAGAATGTTCACTCATCCCGAACAGGAGTCCGGCGAGCTGTCCGGGACAAGTGGTAAGGCAACGGTGCGCGGTGCCGCAGAACCGCATGATGACGAAATACCGGAAGTAAAAAATTTTTACATCGCTTTTCCGCAAAACAGAAACGCGACGCGCGTGCAGGCTGTCCCTTTCTTCCGTTTCAGTCATCCGCCACACCGTCTTACCCTGCATTCTATGCCACAACCTACATCGCAATATAACCCCTCCAGTTCTTTTACCTGGCTTTCTCATAATGTCCGTTATCCTTCTTCGGCATTAACTTATCGCGGAAAAGCTCTTTCAGCATGCCCGAACGTACTTTTCCGTGCTCCCATACGGGCTTTCCCGCACTATGGAAAAGCCTTTTCCGCACACCGGGAAAAAAGCATCGAGACCGCCATAAACGCATCACTCTGATACTCAGCACATTGCGCAAGTGTCCCAAAATTCGTCCATACGGAGGCGGAGAGTCTTCTGTCCGGCTGTAGGCTATTCTCAGCGAGTTGACGCTCTACGCAAGTTCGTCTCCGCTCCACCATATGGCGCGGTCAAACAACAGGCGCATGTCAAAGTATGAAGAGGGTGTGTGGCGGGCTACACTACCGATGAGACATTGGAATGAAGACCTGAACGGCAGCACAGGATGATGGCAAATATATATACAACATATGAGTAATCATATAATAACAGGTTGATTTTGAACAGCTGCTTAATATTACTCCTTACCGCGAACAGGTCATCATAGTTCCATTCTTATACCGTGCTGCTGTCTGCCAGATTGTGTTCAGCTTTATCTGAGATGTGGATGGCTGCGTCTGAAAAGAATCGGAAGGCAAGATGACGGCGGCAGTGAGGGAGAAGGATGAGGAACCGGCAATAAGCCTTAAACGCACAACCGGCATTCTGATGCGGTTAGGGCTTATCGCAGACAGAAATGTAAAAAAAATAAAAAAACGTAAACATTGATATGATTTATGATACATCCTATTATCAGAAATAACTATCTTTGCACAAGATGACGCTGCGTTCGGGAAATTGAAAACGAGTTTTCTTTACGCCCGATTGCACCATCTTTTAATAAGACGGGCTGCGCTCGGGAAATCGAAAACAGGTTTTCTTTCCACTAGCTTGCACCATCTTTCAATAAGACGGGCTGCGCTCGGGAAACTGAAAACAGGTTTTCTTTCCGCTCGCTTGCACCATCTTTGCTACATATTGAGGAGCGTTCTGTGCGGACAGCAATGCGTGTCCGGAGTGCGGAGGTGAACCTGCCGTTTCTTCAGAACAAAACTTTAAAAGGGTCGGAAACGTCACCTTTTTATATTGGAAAACTTCCGTGCACGTACACGGAAATATGTATCAAGCTAATGGTGATGCCCGCAAAACCTAAACCGGAGCACTCACGGCAGGGTGTTATACGACATAAACGACATAACAACAATAATAATTATAAAAACCTGATAAGGTAATGACTACACGAAGAGACTTTCTCAAACAGATGGGAGTGGCTGCGGCAGGCTTGGGACTGGCGCCACTCGGTTCGCTGGCTGCAGGGCCGGCAGGTGCAAACAAGACTAAGAACACCGGCGGCGACAAGGTGAAGATAGCCTTTATAGGCATCGGAAACCGTGGTGAGCAGAACGTGGCAGAGTTCGAGCGCACGGGTATGATAGAGGTGACGGCACTGTGTGATGTGGACCTTAAAGGCAAACAGACACAGAAGGTACAGAGCAAGTATCCGAAGGCGAAACTGTTCACCGACTTCCGCGAGATGTTCGAGAAGTACAGCCAGAACTTCGACGCTGTGGTGGCTTCTACTCCGGACCACAGTCATTTCCCCATCGCGATGATGGCGCTTGAGTATGGCAAGCACATTTATCTTGAGAAACCGATGACACGCACGTTCATCGAGGCGGAGCTGCTCATGCAGAAAGCGCGCTCGTGTCCGAAGGTTGTGACACAGGTGGGCAACCAGGGTCACTCCGAAGCAAACTACTTCCAGTTCAAGGCATGGAAGGAGGCAGGCATCATCAAGGATGTCACGGCAATCACAGCCCATATGAACAACCCGCGCCGCTGGCACAGCTACGACTCCAAGATGTACCGTCTGCCGTCAGGAGACGCCCTGCCCGACGGCATGAACTGGGACGTGTGGCTCGGCGTGTGTCCGTGGCGTGACTTCTCAGCAAAGTTCCATCAGGGCGACTGGCGCAGCTGGTATGAGTTCGGCATGGGCGCGCTGGGCGACTGGGGAGCGCACATCCTCGACACGGCGCACGAGTTTCTCGACCTCGGACTGCCTTATGAGGTGTCGCTCACATACGAGAAAGGCCACAACGACTTCTTCTATCCATATTCCTCAACCATACTTTTCCGCTTCGGAGCAAGAGGCAACATGCCGCCGTGCGATGTGACATGGTATGACGGAATAGACAATCTGCCGAAACTGCCCGAAGGCTACGGCAAATCGGAATACAACCCCGACATTCCCGCAAGCAACCAGGGCGACACTCCGGTGGCAAACCTCAACCCGGGCAAGATAATATACAGCCGCGACCTCATATTCAAGGGCAGCAGCCACGGAAGCACTCTGTCCATCATAGGCGATAAGGCTGAGGAGATGAAGAGCAAACTGCCCGAGGTGCCGAAGAGCCCGTCCAACCACTACGTGAACTTCCTCCGCGCCTGTCAGGGAACCGAGAAGACCCGCTCGCCGTTCGAGATAAACGGAGTGCTCAGCCAGGTGTTCTGCCTCGGCGTGATAGCACAGAGACTGAACGCGCAGCTCTTCTTCGACCCGCGCACAAAACAGTTCACCAACAATACCTTCGCCAACGCGCTGCTCTCGGGCATGCCGCCGCGCAAGGGATGGGAATTCCTGTACAAGGTGTAAGGCACGACGCACACACACCATTGTGCTGACGCATCCGTGTGTGCAGTACACAATATAACATAAAACAACTCCGACGGCATTACGGAGGAGAACAGATTATAAACCTACAACGAAAATGAAAAAACAGATAATGACAGCCTTCGCCGCACTGCTCTTGCTGCCGGCGACGGCACAGGAATGGAAACCGCTGTTCAACGGAAAGAGTCTCAGCGGATGGACACAGAAGAACGGAAAGGCGCAATATAAGGTGGAGGACGGCGCGATAGTGGGATATACTAAGATGAACACGCCCAACTCCTTCCTGTGCACGAAGAAACAGTACGGCGACTTTATCCTTGAGTTCCAGTTCAGAATAACCGACGGGCTCAACTCAGGAGTGCAGCTGCGCAGCGAAAGCGTCAAGTCGTATAAGGACGGACGCGTGCACGGCTATCAGTTCGAGATAGACCCGTCGCAGAGAGCATGGACGGGCGGCATCTACGACGAGGCACGCCGAGGATGGCTCTATCCGCTCACAAAGAATCCGAAAGCCAGAAAGGCGTTCAAGAACGGACAGTGGAACAAGGCACGCATAGAGGCTTACGGCAACAGCATACGCACATGGGTGAACGACATTCCGTGCGCCAACCTGTGGGACGACAAGACTCTGAGCGGCATCATAGCACTGCAGGTGCACGCCATAGACAACAAGGCGGACGAGGGCAAGACCGTGGCATGGCGCGACATACGCATATGCACTGAGGACGTGGAGAAATATCTCACACCCGAAGACCGCACCCCGCAAGCCAACTGCATAGACAACACCCTGTCGCCACAGGAGGAGAAGGCTGGCTGGAAGCTGCTGTGGGACGGCAAGACAACCAACGGATGGCGCGGAGCCAAACTCGACGCATTCCCCGACAAAGGATGGAAGATAGAGGACGGAGTGCTCAAGGTGCTGGCTGCCGACGGTGGAGAGTCGTCAAACGGAGGTGACATCGTCACCACCGACACGTATGACAGTTTCATACTTACCGTGGACTTCAAGATAACAGAGGGCGCAAACAGCGGCATAAAATACTTCGTGGACCCGGAAGCCAACAAAGGCGAGGGCTCTGCCATAGGCTGCGAGTTCCAGATTCTCGACGACCTGCGCCACCCGGACGCCAAGCTCGGAGTGAAAGGCAACCGCAAGCTCGGCTCGCTCTACGACCTCATACCCGCTCCGGAGAAGAAGCCTTTCGACATCAACAGCTTCAACACAGCCATGGTGATTGTAAGAGGCAAGCACGTGGAGCACTGGCTCAACGGAGTGAAACTGCTGGAGTACGAGCGCGACAACCAGATGTGGAACGCACTCGTGGCATACAGCAAGTACAAGAACTGGAAGAACTTCGGCAACCACAAGCGCGGCAACATCCTGCTTCAGGACCACGGCAACGAGGTGTGGTTCAAGAACGTGAAGATAAAGCCTCTGAAGATGAAGAGGATAGACAGGCGTCCCCGTCGCTGAAAAACAGCCAAGGTCTGTCCTCCACACAAAACAACACCGACAGACCTTTCAATATAACGGCAGGCGACGACAGCCGCGACATACAGCCGCGCACACATTACTCCCCGATGACAGGACAACAGCATACTGCCATCGGGGAGTATGTATAACTCCAATCCGCATCATACAGTATTGCAGTTAAACCCGAATAGATAATCATACTTCATCCGTACGTAATGCTGTAAGATACATATTTTTTAGGTCTACAGAAGATATATGGTGATACATCGATAAATAAAAAGCGGAAAACAAAATGATACATCAGCACGGAAGAATCATAAAGAGCCTACATACAATGAAAAATTATAATATCGGTTGATTTTGAACAGCTACTTATATATTCCTTTATTATAAATCTGCAATACAGACTGTACGGCTGATGAAAGCATACATCATATTATATTATTCTAAAAACTTATCCCGTACAGACGAAGTATGACAATATTTTTATATACCTTTGTGGAGATGAGCGGCACTCGGGCAAACATGAGCAAGCTCTTTTGCCGCTCGTTTGCATTATCTTTGTGAATAACATAACAATCTGGACTTTTATATATTATACACTTTATATACTATGAGAATAAAAACGACATTTATCATGTTTGCCTTATCATGTGCGGCGACAAACGCACAGGTAAGACTGAGCCCGCTCTTCACCGACAACATGGTGATGCAGCAGAGGACCGACGCTCCTATATGGGGCACATGCGAGGCTGGCAGGACGGTAAGCGTCACTACATCATGGAACAGGCGCAAATACGATACTGTGGCTGGCAGCGACGGGAAATGGAAGGTGAAGGTCGCCACACCCAAGGCAGGCGGACCTTACGAGATAACAGTAAGCGACGGCACTCCGGTGACGCTGCGCAACGTCATGATAGGGGAGGTATGGCTGTGTTCGGGACAGTCAAACATGGACATGCCTGTCAACGGATGGGGACAGGTGAACAACTATGAGGCTGAGGTGAAAGCCGCCGGTCACCCTGACATCCGTCTGCTGCGCGTGGACAACGTCATGGCTATGCAGCCGCAGCAGAGCTTCACGGCAATGAACGGCGGATGGCAGGTGTGCTCGCCGGAGGTCATAGCCCCGTTCTCTGCCGTAGCCTATTTCTTCGGCAGGGACATAGAGAAATACCGCGACGTGCCGGTGGGACTGATACAGTCGAGTTGGGGAGGCACTCCCGCCGAGGCATGGACCAGCGGCGAGTCGCTCACTGAGATGCCCGAGTTCCGCGGAGAGGTGGAACGCATAGGCTCCATGCCGGAGAACAAGGAGGAGCGCGCGGCAATATACAAGGATGAGCTTGCCGGATGGTTCGACAAGCTTAACGGCAACGACCCGGAGTTCAAGGACGGACGGTTCGCTTATTTCGCCGCATCCTACGACGACTCGGGATGGGACGACACTCCGGTGCCGGGATATATAACCGACAGCAAGTATGGGGCGTTCGACGGAATGATAATCTATCGCAGGGTGGTAGACATTCCCGAGACCATCGCCGGAAAGGCGCTCACCCTCTGTCTGGGCAAGGTGGACGACGACGACATGACGTTCTTCAACGACGTTATGATAGGCAGCACCACCGGTCCGGGCGAGACGAGGGAGTACACCATACCGGCAGGAGCGGTGAAAGCCGGCAAGGCGGTGATAACGGTGAGGAGCATCGACACCGGCGGACTGGCTGGCATAACGGGCTACGACGACCGTGAATGCCGGCTCACGGCTGATGACGGCACAACGATAAGTCTAAACGGAACATGGAAGACACGGATGGCGGCTCCTCTGAGCTCGCTCTCCTCCAAACCGCGCGACCCCGTGAGCGACCCTAAGAACGCATGCGTGCTCTACAACGCGATGATAAATCCGCTCGTGGGATATGCCATCAAGGGTGCCATATGGTATCAGGGAGAGGACAACTCCAACCGTGCGTGGCAGTACCGCGACCTCATGCCGCTCATGATAGAGGACTGGAGGCAGAAGTGGGGCTACGACTTCCCGTTCTTCATGGTGCAGCTCGCCAACTTCATGCAGCGTCACGACCAGCCCACCGAGTCACGTTGGGCAGAGCTGCGCGAGGCTCAGCAGATGACTGCCGACAGACTCTCAGGGTGCGGAATGGCGTGCATAATAGACATAGGAGAGGCTGGCGACATCCATCCGCGCAACAAGCAGGACGTGGGGCACAGGCTTGCGCTGCTGGCACGGCAGAAAGTGTATGGTGAGAAAGTGGAGGCTTCGGGACCGGCATACCGCGACTGCCGCATAGAGAAGAACACCATCAGAATATTCTTCGACCACACTGCAAAAGGTCTCGCCATAAGCGACGGACAACAGCTCAAGGGATTCGCCATAGCCGGACCCGACCACCGGTTCCACTGGGCGGACGCTGTGATAGACGGCAACACGGTGGTTGTGTCCTCACCGGAAGTGAGACACCCCGTGGCTGTGCGCTATGCATGGGCGGACAACCCTGAGTGTAACCTCACAAACAGCACCGGTCTGCCGGCTGTGCCTTTCCGCACCGACGACTGGAAGGGACTCACCTACGGCAACACGTCATACTGACCTTACGCACAACGGTGGACTTTCGCCGTGCGGCAATATGACAATAAAAAAAGGAATGCGACGGGACGCTTTGCCCGTCGCATTCCTTTTTTTCATGTATTCGCATTTATCAGCAATCATAATTTACCTGTCGCATATGATATCATGGCATATTCCATCAATAATCATGACGGCGCGAGCCCTGTAAAGACGCAAAATCTTGCGTCTCACGAGCAATGTTTGCGCTATTTATACTGCTTATAATTACTCACGAAATTTGCATTTATCCCTTGTGAGACGCAAAGTCTTGCGTCTCTACTGTCAGCGTATAACATTACAGTGTACTTCACTGATAAATTACCGATGCAACAGTTTCATTGGCTGCTGTGGACGTAACACATCTGCAACTTTTCTTGACGATGCTTTAACGTTGGCAGTTACGATGGCACGTATATCGTTTGAGGCAGCTCCAATCAGGAAATTTCCCTTCCCGCCATTCACTTTCCATGATGATTCCGTGGCGTCAAAAGAAGCCAGATCTAAAGTTGTCACAGTAAGTTTAAGTATTTCACTTTCACCGGGCTTCAATGTCTTTGTCTTCGCATAAGCCTTCAGTTCAATTTCAGGCTTGTTCAACTGTTTGCTTTCAGGGTCGTTGTAGTAGAGTTGCACAATCTCCTTGCCTTCTGCCTTCCCGGTATTTGTAACCTTAACGCTCACCTCATACGTATCGCCTTTTTGTGTTATCGCTGCATCGCTATACGCAAATGTGGTGTAGCTCATACCATATCCGAACGGATAAGACACAGGTTTGTCGAACGAGCTGAAATAACGATATCCCACAAACACATCCTCCTCATAGTTGGTATAGTCATAATCTTTGCGCACGTGTTTAAGTGTGCCGTGGTCAGTAATATTAAAATCAGGCTCCTGATTTATTGGGAAGTTGTCTGACGATGCATTGTCGGCATATCCTATTGGCCACGTCATGGTAAGTTTTCCGGAAGGCGACACTTTTCCCGTGAGTACGTCTGCCACACTGTTTCCACCCTCCTGTCCAGCCTGCCATGCACAAAGTATGGCGTCAGGCTTTTCCTTCCACGAAGCCGTCTCTATAACACCTCCAATATTCAGCAGCACAATCACTTTCTTACCGGCAGCGTGATACGCCTCGCACACGTCGTCAATCAGCTTGTGCTCATTAAAAGAAAGACTGAAATCGGTTGTCTTGCGGTCCATAAACTCGCCTGACAGACGTCCTATTGTGATAATTGCCGCATCGGTGCTTTCAGCTTTTTGTTTCAGCATGCCGCTCTCAAATGTAAGTTCATCCGGCAGTGGTGCGGGCAGGAATCTGGCAAAAGGCTTGCCGTCGTTGGCATGCGCCAGCAGTTCTTTTTGATTCTTTATATATTTGGTGTACGACAAAGCCAAGTCTTCGTCGATGACCATGTCCGCATTCTTCAATCCGTCTACAAGAGACACTACATAGGCATGGTTCACGTTGCCCGACCCTGTGCCACCCGCAATAAAGTCGTAAGAGGTGCAACCGAACAGAGCCACATGTTTCACATATTCAGCCAATGGAAGCGTGTATGAGTTGTTCTTAAGTAAAACCATACCCTCGGCAGCACTCTGGCGCGTAATGGCGGCATGTGCCTTCAGGTCTGGTTTGTCTGTAGCTTTGTAACCATTGAAACGCGGTGTTTTCTCAATAAGCTTCATCACGCGGCGCACACTTGTGTCAAGATATGCCTCAGACAGCTTCTTGCTTTTTATGGCATGCACTATATCGTTGAACTGCTGATCGCGTCCCGGTTGCAGCATGTCATTGCCTGCGGCTATCTGTCTGGCACCGTCGCTGCCGCCAAACCAGTCGGTCATCACCGTGCCGTCAAATCCCCATTCGTCGCGTAAGACGGTTTGCAGCAGCTCACGGTTTTCTGAAGTATATATGCCGTTAAGATAATTGTATGATGTCATCACCGTCCAAGGCTGCGACTCCTTCACAGCAATCTCAAACGGCTTGAGATAAATTTCACGCAGAGCACGTTGCGATATGCAAGCGTTGTTGTTCATGCGGTTCGTCTCCTGATTGTTTGCGCAGAAGTGTTTGATGCTTGTGCCCACTCCATTTGACTGGACACCGCGCACATAAGCAGCCGCAGTCTTGCCAGCCACAAGAGGGTCTTCCGAGTAATATTCAAAGTTGCGTCCGCACAGCGCGTTGCGCTGTATATTAAGTGCCGGTGCCAACAACACGTCGACACCGTATGATTTAACTTCCTCGCCAATGGCTTTTCCCACCTGTTCTATCAGAGGTATATTCCATGTAGACGCCAGCAGCGTACCGATAGGAAAATGCGTGCAATAATAAGTGGCATTGTCGTTGGGGCGCGTTGCGTCGATACGCAGACCTGCAGGTCCGTCGGCAAGAACGATGGCGGGAATGCCCAACGAGTCGAGAGGATAGGTGGTTCCCGCAGCTCCAGGAACCAGACTTTGCGTGGAGCCTATCACCGCATTGTTTCCCGATAATCCTTTCATACCCGTTCCAATGACAAAATGCGCTTTGTCTTCCACCGACATCCTGGCTATTGTGTCCTCAAAGTCGATGTGTTTCATCTCTGACGAGCATCCTGCCATAACGATAGCTGTGGCGATAAGAATGATGTTGTTTTTTGATTTCATGTCGTTACATTAATTTTTTCTTGACCTGTTATTTCATTACATCGTATGAAGGCTTATAAGTATGAAATGAAAACAGAGGGTGCACCGTATGAAACAACATGTCATCTTGCACACCCTCTTTTCCTCTATCCCATAACAATCATACCTTTACAAATTATTATCAGAATATGTATATCCGCGAATGTCACATACACCTGACGACCGTCGGCAGACGCCTGTTTCGTTAACAATTTTATGTTAATCGCGAGACTGACGCCGCATCGGACAACAAACTGATTTCCAATGTGTTGTGAAACGTGCTTTTCGGCCGTCCGAAACAGCCCGTTCCAGCTTCCGAAACAGGCTGTTCCGCAACTCAAAAAAGTCCGTTCCAAGTCATGGCATGGCACATACCGTAAAACCGGATACAGGAGAAATTCTTCAGTTGCATATAAGCAAGTATGGTCAGAATGCGGATATTCATATTTTAGAAATTAAAGCCTACGCCGAACTCTACAGTGAACGGACGTATGTATGTGCCGGTCATCACTGTGCCGTATTTGGATTTTGCCTCGTCTCCTGTCATAAGGTCGGTACCCGATATGGAACCTTTAGCAAAGCGCTGGTTCAGCAGATTGACAACATTCACATATGCGTTGATATGCTTGTTGAACTTGTATCCCAGACGGGCGAATGTCTCCCAGTGAGGCTCGAACGACAGTGTGTTGGACAGGTTGGCATACTGCTTGCCGAAGTAACGGGCGTGCAGCTGCAGTTCCGCCTTTCTATATGTGAACGTTGGGTCGAACTCAAGCAAGAACTTGGAAATGCCTGTTACGTTGCTGCTGTTGAAATCGAAGTTGCGTGTTGTGCCGTCGGTGAAGTTCAACTTGCCATTATAATTGCCGTACTTGGGGTCCTGCAAGGTCATAAGGAAATGCATGCGGAACCAATCTACCGGATTGAATATTATGTCAGTTGTCCAGCCGATAGTCTTCACATCATATTTTACGGCAGTGCGTGCAGTAGCGTTGGTTTGCGGATTGGTGAAGTTGGAGTTCGCGCTATAGTTGCTCTTTGAAATATACGACACTTTCGATACAATGCTCAGCATCGGATGATTATAGTAGATACCACCTGATACCATCGGTGTCTTGGACTGTTTAAGGTGCGGGTTCTTACCGGTGTTGTAGTTGCCCAGGATGCCTCCCACTTCCGTATACATGGCGTCAGCCTGTAATCCGAAGTGTCGTGTGGTCTTCCACACTGCGCTCACAGCAACTGTCTTGTTGAAGAAGTTATCCTTTATGGGTTCTGTCTCGCCCAAGAGCGTGCCATTCTCTCTGTTGGCAAGAGGCATATATTTACCACGCAGAATCTGATATTCAAGACGTACTCCCGCCTTTAGCTGGAAAGTGGGGCATATGTCCCATGTGTCTTTTAAGATAAGAGCCGTCTTGTTCATGTTGCCCTTGTGGTATTCCATAAAACTGTTGAATCCGTAGAAGCCGTCAACATAGCCGTCTGTTCCTCCTGTGGGCACCACAATGCGCGGATTGTTCTCTACAGAATGATGGAAGTTTGACACCTCTGTAGCATACCGGTCAATGTGGTAGAACAGTTCTTGTATTCCCACAGACCAAGTATGGTTGCCATCTTTACGTCCCAGTTTGGCTTGTGTGATCCATGTGTAAATAGGAGTGCGGCGTGTGTTCATATACAATGCTTTCTGAACATATCTGCCAGAGTATGGCGTTCCGTCCAAATACTGATAGTTTCCGTCTGATTCAGCTACGCCAGACATTACCGGAGACGCGATACCTACGTTTGAGCGGCGGAAACGGGTAGACAAGTCTAACTTCAAGCCATTGCTGAATGTGTTGTTCCACAAAATGTCGAAGGCGTGCGATTCTGAGCGGTATTCGTTCACGAGATTCACCTTCTTCATCTCGCCAGTGAAGGCGTCTTTCATTGTGATGACGTCTGTGTTTATGAGATAGTTGTCTGTACCGATGTTAAATCCGTCGTACTTGTCAATGGATCCACCTTCTCCATAAATATAAGGTGCATAGTAACTGTTCTGCAGTGTCTTCACATTGCCGTAGCGATAGAACAATGTAACACTGCCTTTACCAAAGTTTGAAGCATAGTCCTTAGTCAATCCCAATTTAAACATTTTGGCATCGTCGGCATAATATTTCTTTACTCCCGGGGCATCAAACGTGCCGGGGTCAAGGCTGAGGTATCCGCCTGCCACATATTTCCATCCTTTTCCCATCGGGCCGCTTACACATGCCGTGGCTCTCATCAGTCCGAAATGGTTGCCGGAAAGATTTCCTTTAATCTTCAATTTGTCTGTACCTCGGTTGTCTATGGTGGTAGCCGTATATCCTACGGTTCCGCCATCAACAGCAGAATCTGTGATTCCCATCAGCCCTCCTCCGACGACAGTGGCGTCTTGACGCCACACCGTGGTAGGCATTTCCGGCCAGAAGTGGTAGCTCACAGGCATGCCGTTTTGGAAGATGTTTGTACCTCCAACGCTTGCCGGCAGACCGACATTAATCTCGCGCGGTCCGACATTGTTTTGCGCGTTCAGCATCACGTTTCGCTCATTATTCTCACCTGTCTTAACCTTAACGGTGTCTGTACGTTGAACTTTTTGTGCCTGCATGTTCAAACAGCATGCCAATGACATAGCTGAAAGAAGGATTGTCTGTTTTGCTTTCATGAATTGGGTTGTTTTAGTTATTTTCAAATATACTGCCGCAAAGTTAGCCACAATGTTACGGGCGGTCATTCTTTATAGGTCAAACACATTTCGAAAACCCCGAAATACGATTTTGTTTTTATACATTTTCTTTTGTTTTTGAGTAAAAAGCCTTTTGAAAAGAAAAATACGGAGACGAGGCGTTAATAACAATGTATTTTTTCGTTACTTTTGTTGCCAAACCCCAACATGTATGAAGAAAAAAACTTTGGCTTTATTACTAACCTTACAGTGCATCCTGCTGCTTGTCTTTTTTATAGATCCTGCGAAATGGGAAACCGACAAGAAGAAGCAGGTGATAGGAACGATGAGAGAAAGCGAGACTCTTTCTGACCGTAGCGTCACTGCCTTTTGTGAGGCAGACAAGCAAAACATGTGGATAGGCACAGCCGACGGTTTGAATGTATATACCGGACAGAAGTTCATACAGCTCACATGCCAGCCGGACGACTCAGCCACCATCCCAGACAACCATATAAAAAGTCTTGTACGTGACAATAATGGAACAGTATGGGTGGGTACTCCAAACGGAGTCGCCCAACATCTTGGATGGTTTCGCTTCAAACGTTACGCAGTGCCATATACAGTGAATGGCGTTTATCAACTTGTAGAATATGGCAATCGTGGCATGATAGCCAACAACGGAGCGGATGCCTATATTATAAAAGGTGGAACAGTGAAGTTTTTTTACCACTTCTCGCAAGACAATGTTCAAAGCAACTACATTTTTCCTGACCGTAAAGGTGGTTATTGGACGGTAGAACCACATTTCATTAAACATTTTGATGATAATGGACGCCTGACAGAGCCTGTCGTTCATAGTAAATCGAATGTGGCATACTCAAGCCAGATGGGTGACACCGTTTGGATAAGCCAGAGCCGGTGGCTCACAGCCATCGACTTGAAGAACAACCGCATCATCTACCGCACGAAAGAACGTTTGCCAATCATTGCCACATCGCTCTATGCCAAAGATTCCGACCATGTCTATCTGAACAGCTCTTTTCATGGATTATATCTCTTCAAGGTTAGCACCGGACAATTGAGCAAGGTTTCGGATACCGACTTGCATCTGCATCATAAAGATGTGACAATATCAACACTTTATGGCGACAAAAGCCAAAATATGTGGATAGGGTTTAATGACGGCGGATTCCAGATACTTTCACCCACGACCATGATATTCGAGCAGTTTAACAACACAGCACTGAATAATTCCACCACCGGAAAAAATGTGTCGATTATAGACGTTGTCGGACAAAACGTTATAGGAAGCACAGAAGACGAGATATTCTGCTTTAACGCCACCTACAATACCATACATAAATATTTGTATAAAGACATTTTCAGCGACAGCCCTTATTACAGGCAAACGCTTAGCGATGTGGTGCGGATGAGCGACACTCAGGCATGGCTCATCTCAAATGTGCGCGTGCTGTCATGCAATGTTATTGACGGTCGTATCGATGTGTTAAACCGTGTATTCAGCCCCAAGAACATAGGTCCGTTGCTCGGAAAAGGTTGTCGTGTGGCTGGCAGTGATGTTGTGGTTACGAGTGACAGTCCTTATCTGCTTCGTTGCCGCTTTGGTTCCACATCATGCGACTCCATTGCCGTTAGGAACAAAATGTACAGTCATAACAGCCGGTTGCTAAGTTTGCCGGATGGTCGCGTGCTTATTGTCATGAAAGGACTCAACATGGCAATATACAGTCCAACTACTGATAAAGTTGTGCCTTATGCAACTGCCAAACCATCTGGATTTGATAATGCGGATCCTGAGGCTGTGTGCATAGACAGTAAACATAATGTGTGGATAGGAACACGCCATAACGGCTTGGTGCGTCTGTTCATGGATAAACACATGGTAGAGCGTGTGGAAGATGTACAGCTCGACAACGTCACGGACATTCACGATGATGGCAGCGGACAGCTGTGGATATGTTCGCACGATGATATGGTGGCATATAACCCTACGACCCGAGACGTTAACTTCGGCTATAATCTGTCATCACTCGACGACACCCGCCGCACACTCTTCTATCGCAACATATGCCAGATAAAAGGCAGCAAGACTCTGGTATTCGGAACCACACGCGGATGCTTCATGTTGCCTCTTGGCGTTAAGAATAACAATAAGCCGGTGCTTGCCATACGTGATATAGATATATACAATACAGAAGGCATTCATAAAGGCATTAACTCAGATTTCTCAAACAACACCAATATAACCCTTCCGCACGATGAGAACCAACTGACATTTACATTTGGCAGCACCAATTTGGGCAACCGCGAGCGCAAGGTCTATCTGTATCGGCTTGATGGTTACGACCGAGACTGGTCTGTCCCGTCAACAAACACGTCGGCACACTATGCACATCTCGCGCCAGGAACATATACATTCAGAGTGCGTATGGAACACACCCTGCATGGTGGCGATGCTCAAGAATGCAGTGCGAAGGTAATCATTAAGTCTTCGTTCTGGCTCTCGTGGGCAGCACTCTATTTCTACATTGCGTGCATCGCGTTCATCGTCTATCGTTTCCAAATTACATATCTGAATGCACAGCGCAACAGGTTGCGCGTACAGCAGTTGATAAACGAGCGTCGGCGCGACAAACGCACCAACGAGATGAACATGAATTTCTTTGCCAACATCTCGCACGAGTTCCGTAATCCGCTCACCCTTATTGCAGGTCCGCTGGTCATGCTTAAAAGCGATGATTCGCTGCCGCGCTCGGTGCGGAAAACACTCAACTCGGTGTGCGTCAGCGTGAACCGCATGCTGGTACTCATAGACCAGATGCTCGACTTCAACAAGCTGGAAGTAGACGCCCTGCGTCTTGGCGTTGCGGAATATGATGCAGTGAGAGAGTTGTATACTCTCACACAGGTTTTTGCCGATACGGCTCGCCTTCGGCATATTGAGGTAACTGTCCGGTGTCACGAACAAAACCTGTATGTATGGATGGACCGCGACAAGTTTGAGAAGATTATGAGCAATCTGCTTACCAATGCCCTCAAGCACACTCCGGATGGCGGACAGATAGAAATAAAGATGGACAAGATGGAACCGGACAGGCTGCGCGTGAGCGTGTTTAACAACGGTCCGCATATTGATGCCGATAAACTCGAAAACATTTTCAAACGTTATTATCAGATAAAAGGAATATCTTCATCCCACCGGTATGGCTGGGGTACAGGTCTTGGACTGTATTATGTCAAACGCCTCGTAGGCTTGCACCATGGAGAGATAAAGGTAGAAAACGTTTCCACCGGTGGAGTAGTATTTGCCTTTGCCATACCTGTCGGTGCTTCTGCATACAGCACCGACGAACATATAACCAAAGATGACGGATTGATGCAGATACCAACCGAAACTGACACCGATATTACCGACTGCAAGGTTGAACAGAATAGTAGTGACGTGAACGCGACAGTGGCAAAACCGGTGGTGCTCATCGTTGATGACGATACTGCCGTAGCGCAATACGTGCGCAGCCTCTTCGGCGACGAATATGTTGTGGTGAACAAATATTCGGCAGAGTCGGTACTTGAAAATATCGCTGACATCAAGCCTGACATAATCCTTAGCGATGTCATAATGGGCGAGATGAACGGCTACGACCTATGCCGACATCTGAAGTCAGACCTCATGACCTGTCACATACCGGTGATACTTATCACAGCTAAGTCTAATGTAAACGAACAGATAGAGGGTTTGGACTGTGGTGCCAACGCATACGTCACAAAACCATTCGACCCGCGCTATCTGAGGGCTCTGGTAAGCAGCATGCTGCATAATGTCACATTGCTGCGTAAAAAACTGGGCGAGGGAGATAACGTCGAAACAGTGACTGAAGATTTGGCATATAAGGACCGTCAGTTTCTCGACAGACTGTATGAACTGATGGAGCAACACATCTCTGACCAGAATCTGAATGTGTCCACCATCAGCAAAGAACTGCTCATCAGTCATTCAAAATTCAACTATAAACTGAAGGAACTAACAGGGGAGACCCCTGGCAACCTATTCCGCAAGTTTAAACTCAACAAGGCAGCCCGCATGCTGCGGGAGGGAAAGTATAATGTGTCTGAGGTGGCATACTCAACAGGCTTCGGCACTGTGAGCTATTTTTCGGTAGCATTCAAGAAACAGTTTGGAGTGTCGCCGAGCGAGTATCGTTAACATGGCTGTACCTTATTATGCTGATAATTACTTAACATATTTGAGTCTTTTTGATTGTGAGACGCAAGATTTTGCATCCCATGAACAAGGGCTACGCAGCAAATGGTACCGATTTATATAAAAACGAAAATATTTTCATAAAATAGAAATGCATGCAATAAATTATCAGAAACAGTATGCATTATATATAAAGTAAGAAACAATGGAAAATGATACTTTTGCGACAAGTAAATTGAAATAAAAACCTAATAAAATGAACAGAGCATTCACAAAATTATTATTGCCGGCTACTGCCTTGACGGGCATGGCTGCCCAGATGCAGGCTCAACGGCTACAGACCGAAGAGCGTCCAAACATTCTATACATCATGTGTGACGACCATGCCATGCAAGCCATCAGCGCATATGGCAGTGCCATGTCGCAGCTTGCTCCAACGCCTAATATCGACCGTCTGGCGCGGCGTGGCATGCTCTTCCGCAACTGTTTCGTAGAGAACTCGCTGTCGGCTCCAAGCCGCGCATGTCTTATAACAGGTCTTTACAGTCACCAGAACGGACAGCGTCAGCTTGCTGAAGGAATAGACACGACGAAGACGTTTTTCACCGAACTCTTGCAGAAAGCCGGATATCAGACCGGATTAGTGGGTAAATGGCACCTGATGTGTGAGCCTAAAGGATTCGACTATTACCATGTTCTCGACGATCAGGGAAAATACTACAACCCCACATTCTGCTCGACAGGACATTACAAACAATACAAACAAGAACACGGATATGCCACATCGCTCATTACACAGCATGCCATAGAGTTTCTTGACCACCGCGACAAGTCCAAGCCATTCTGCCTTATGGTACATCATAAGGCTCCGCATCGCAACTGGATGCCGGACACTAAAAACATAGGCAGATATGACAAAGTGCAGTTTCCCTTGCCCAATACTTTCTATGATGACTATTCCACAAGAGGCACCGCCGCACACACACAGAAGATGAGCGTCATTGACGACATGGAAATGATACAGGATCTGAAAGTACCGGAACTGCTTGATCCGAATAGTATTGAAAGCATAACTTCGTATAACGCCCTTATGGGCGAGTTGTCGCGTCTCGACCAACAGCAGCGTGCCGCTTATGATGAATACTATATTCCTCGTAACAGACGTTTCATGGAAGCTCATCTCACAGGTAAAGAATTGGCTGAATGGAAATACCAGAACTATGTGCGCGACTATATGGCTGTCATCGCGTCGGTTGACGAAAGCGTAGGACAGCTTCTCGACTATCTTGAAGAACATAATCTCGACAACAATACTATCGTGGTTTATACTTCCGATCAAGGATTCTATATGGGCGAGCACGGATGGTTTGACAAGCGTTTCATGTATGAGGAGTCCATGCACACACCGCTCATAGTGTCATATCCGGGACACATAAAGGCTGGCGTTGAAAATACCGACCTTGTGCAGAACATTGATTTCGCGCCTACCTTCCTGTCATTGGCTGGAGTTAAAAAACCGGAACAAATGACAGGCAGGTCACTTGAGCCGCTGTTCGGTGGCAACAGACCGGACAACTGGCGAAAGAGCTTGTATTACCACTATTACGATTATCCGACTTTCCATCTCGTGCGCAAGCATGACGGTGTGCGTACCGACCGCTACAAACTCATTCATTTTTACGGCAAGGGCGGTGAACAAGGGGCAAAAGAAAACAAATATCAGATGATACCGGGCACTCGGGAGAACATGATGTACAACTACCTGAGACAAGCCAACTATTTTACATCCGACACGGCAACCGTTGATTATTATGAGCTTTACGACATGCAGGCAGATCCTCATGAACTGAACAACATCTATGGCAAACCTGAGTCAAAGAGAATATTCAAGACCCTGAAAAAACAACTCGATGACTATCGTAAGTCGCTTAGGATAGACGAATATTAATCAATAACAATATACCATCACAATTATGAACACACTCAATCCTTTCGCAAGGCCACTTTACGTGATGCTAAAACCCGTCGGCGCGTCGTGCAACCTGAGGTGCAAATACTGCTATTATCTTGAAAAGGCAAACCTTTATAAGAACACACCTACGCGTGTTTTGAGTGAGAAGATGCTTGAGCAGTTTACCAAAGAATACATTGAGGCGCAGACCATGAGTCAGGTGCTCTTTACGTGGCATGGCGGAGAGACCCTCATGCGTCCATTGTCTTTCTTTCGCAAGGCTGTTGAACTGCAAAAAAAATATGCTGGAGGCAGACGCATCGACAATACCATACAAACCAATGGCACACTGCTTACAGACGAGTGGTGTGAGTTTCTGCACGAAAACCACTGGCTCGTAGGTATCTCTATTGACGGACCGCAGGAGTTTCACGATGAGTATCGCCGCACGGCTACGAACGCCCCGTCGTGGGTGAAAGTGATGCGTGGCATACAGCTGTTAAACAAACATAATGTGGAATGGAACGCCATGGCTGTTGTCAACGACTTCAATGCCGACTATCCGCTCGAATTATATCATTTCTTTAAAGATAACGGTTGTAAATATATACAAATAACACCTGTCGTTGAACGCATTGTCAATCATGATGATGGAAGACATCTGGCAACTCTTACAGATAGCGACGACGCACCGCTGGCAGACTTCTCCGTAACGCCAGAACAGTGGGGACGATTCTTGTGCGCCATATTCGACGAGTGGGTGCGTAATGATGTGGGCAATACCTATGTAGAGTTGTTCGACTGCATTCTTGCAAACTGGGTGGGCGAGCAGCCGGGCATTTGTGTATATGCAAAGGAGTGCGGACACGCCGGAGTGATGGAGTTTAACGGTGATGTCTATTCGTGCGACCACTTTGTGTTCCCCGCATACCGTCTTGGAAACATTCGTGAGAAAACTATCACCGAGATGCTGTATGGCGAACAGCAAAAGCAGTTCAGTAAACTGAAAAGGCAGTCGCTGCCCAAAGAGTGTCGGGAGTGTAAATGGCTGTTCGCCTGCAACGGTGAATGTCCCAAGAACCGTTTCATAAAAGATCGCTACGGAAACCCGGGGAAAAACTATCTTTGCGAGGGCTACCGCATGTTCTTCGAGCATGCGGCACCCTATATGGACTTTATGAAGAACGAATACATTAACCGTCGTCCGCCGTCAAACGTCATGCGTCATGTTGACGAGATTGAGCGCAATCGCGACCGGACTGAGTATGTTGATTTTTCGGTTGTAGAACAGTAAAATAACAGAAGATGAATAAAGCTATGAGAAAACTGATGTATTTAATAGCATTTACACTATACACTGCCTACGGCTATGCGCAGCAAGGACCGATGGCTGTCACACGATACGGTGTGCTTGAAGGTGTCTGCGAGTCGGGTATAAATGTTTTTAAAGGTGTGCCTTTTGCAGCACCGCCGGTAGGAGAGAACAGATGGCGCGCGCCGCAACCGTTACAGCCGTGGCAAGGCGTGCGTAACGCAAAGAAGTTCGGTGACGACCCCATGCAGGGCAATCCGTTTGGTGATATGGGTTTTGATGCCGAAAAGAAAAGTGAAGACTGTCTGTATCTTAACGTGTGGACACCATCGAAGACCATGACCGACCGCCTGCCGGTCGTTATCTATTTCAATGGCGGCGGGCTTATTGCCGGATCTGGAAGCGAGCCTCGCTATTCCGGACGACAGATGGCACGACACGGCATTGTAGCCGTAACGGCAAACTACAGGGAGGGCATATTCGGATTCTTTGCGCATCCGCAACTGTCGGAAGAAACCATCTATAAAGGTTCGGGTAACTATGGCTTTATGGATCAGGCGGCAGCCATCAGGTGGGTGTATGAAAACATTGACGCTTTTGGAGGCGACCCCAAGAAAATAACCATAGTTGGAGAGTCGGCAGGATCGGTGTCGGTGAGCGCGCTCCTTGTGTCACCCCTTACGCGCGGTATGATAGCGCGTGCCATGGCTTCCTCAGGATCTGTTTGTGGCAGAAAGACACTCTCGCTGAAGGAAGCGGAGATGCAAGGCGTAGCAAAACTGAAGAAAATGGGCATAAAAGACATTTCCGAAGCACGGAAGATGAGTGCTGAAGAATTGTTGGAAAAGACCTCTGACGGTGGTTTTGCAAACTACTGTGTAGACGGACGATTCTTTACTGAAGACCCTACAGAGGCTTATCTTAAAGGACATCAGCAAAAGGTGCCGCTTCTTGTTGGACGCAACAGCATGGAGATGACTCCACAGGTCTATCTTGCAGGAAAGAAACCTACACTGGAAAACCTCCGTCAAGTGCTTGAGAGTGTTTTTGGTGATAAAACCGATGAGGCTATGCGTCTCTATGGTATCAAGACCGACCGCGACGTGCTGGGCAAGCCCGGTGTTGATTTTGCCTCAGACCGATTTATTGCCTATGGCACATGGCTCTTTGGATATCTGCATGCCAAAACCTCATGTAAGCCCGTCTATCGCTATTGTTTCACCCGTCCTCGTCCGGAGATGCGTCACAAGGGATTGGTGGCAGGACTGGCTGGTGGAGTGCAACATATAAATGATGAGAAGGAAGACAATATTGTAAGCATTGCCGAAAATGGAGTTTTTAAAGGTGCTGTTCACTCAGCCGACATTGAATATGCCATGGGCACACTTCCCACAAACCGCGTATACGACTGGCAACCTGAGGATTATCGAGTGTCAGACCAGTTTATCAACTATTACGCCAATTTCATTAAGACGGGTGACCCTAACGGATTGGGACTGGCAAACTGGACCTCCATCACAGGCAAGGAGCAGCCCACGCAACTCATCATTGATGTCGACTCGTATGAAATATACGATTCCGCCTTTGAAAAGCGCAACCTTTTCTTAATGACTGTAGGAGGCTTTGCAAACCGATAATCGGCGGAGATTAAATAAATATGTAAATCAATCAGACAAGAATTATATAAATGATAAATAAGCTGTATAACCAACATTAATATGAGTAGATGTTCAAAATTAACTGCCATCATATTGTGTGCTGTTCATGATATGCATTTCAAAGTCCGAAGATGGAGTGTAACGGGCTACACGACCGATGAGACTTTGGAATGCAGTCCTGAACAGCGCACATGATAATGGCATAGATATAGATAACATATGATTATTTTATAATATCGTTCAATTTTGAACAGATACTTATAAAACAGGCAATCCGGCTACATGGCAAGCTGCAGGATTGCCTGTAAATATATATTGCCGATGACAGCGGGCGTTTTTCAAATAAAAACAAATAGTAAATTTTTTAATATATTCTTTTGTTTGTCGCCACCGGTGTTGTTTTTATATGCATACATCATATTTAAGAGTAACTTACTGAACCTTAATATTATGGAACATTGTTTATGTTATTTCCAAAATGAAAAACATAAATATTTACATAAAAACAAAACCTTTGTTAGATGAAAAAACAAGGCGTTTGCACGCAAGAAAAAGCAGGTATCGGGAGGTTGGAGTAATTTTACGGCAGATAAACAAAACAACAAATTATTAACAATTTAAATTTATTCCTACTATGGACAAAAGACTTCTAACACTTCCGTTGCTTGCAACCGTAGGCTGTATGTCTCATGCGCAGACCGACCCCAACCACCCCAACATCGTGTTCATATTGGCGGACGATATGGGATTCTCCGGCATACATGCATACGGCGGCAACCAGATTCCTTCGCCGAACATCGATTTTCTGGCGGACAACGGTGTGGTGTGCGACAACTTCCGCGCCACTCCGCTTAGCTCCACCACGCGCGTGTGTCTGATGACGGGCTGCTACCAGCAGCGTGCCGGACTCAATCACATCTACTCGGAGGTAGACCCTATGGACGGTCTCGATCCGGCTACACATCCTTCGTTTGCGGGTTTGCTGCGCGACGCAGGCTATCGCACGGGACTCATCGGCAAGTGGCACCTCGGACAAGACATCAAGTTCAATCCGCTGAACCACGGATGGGATGTGTGGCACGGATACACCATGGGAAACATCGACTTCCAGTCACACTACAACACCATTCACGAAATAGACTGGTGGGACGGAAAGGAGCGTAAGGACGAGCCGGGATATGTCACGTATCTTATAAACAAACACTCGGTGAACTTCATAAAAGAGTCGGTGAAAGAGAAGAAACCTTTCTTCCTCATGGTGTCCGAAAACGCCGTGCACGTGCCTATGCAAGGTCCCAACGACCCTCCTCTGCGCACGGATGACACCTGTCCTTACCGCAACGACGAGAACATGACCGACCAGGAGTACCGCCGCGTATATCAGGATATGGTTCAAGCCATGGACGAGGGTGTAGGACAAATCATACGCACACTGCGCGAACAGGGGGTGCTCGACAATACAATAATAATATATACATCAGACAACGGAGGTGAGAAAGTGGCTGCAGAGAAATATCCGGGAAACAACGGATACTTCCGTGGATGGAAGGGCGGCGCCTACGCGGG
>ERZ779643.360-NODE-360-length-40112-cov-3.513219_pt1 | contig 40112 bp, 57 predicted proteins | sample MGYA00511564_ERZ779643 | MGnify/ENA primary metagenome ERZ779643 (study PRJEB29588, sample SAMEA2147114) | human gut metagenome | biome: human gut; feature: human-associated habitat; material: faeces | place: Denmark | collected 2008/2010 ...
ATAAATAAAAGGAGATATAATTATGAGGGAAGTTAATTATTTAATTATGAGTTTAAAAATGTTTATATCATCATATTTCCCTCTGTATGCTATCCTATTAATATTATATAAAGATAAATTTAATAGCATTAACAAAATAAATGGTATATTAGAATTTAAAGATTATACAGTATCTATTTTTATTATAACATTGATAATTTTATGTATAATATCTATTATTACTTGTATAGATTTAATTAAGACAAAGGGAAGTGAAAATCATAAAATAAATGATATAGAAAGCACTGGTGATACAATAATAAGTTATATGATGACTTATATTGTACCTATTTTATCAATAGATCCAAAAGACAGTAAAACATTAACAGTAAATCTAATTCTATATGTATTAATCGGATTTATGTATATAAAATTAAAGATTATATACTTAAATCCTTTATGGTTATTTTGTGGCTATTATATTTATAAATCTGATAAAGATATTGTAATTATTAGTAATATTCCATATGGAGAGTTGCGTAATTTAATAGGCGTAAGGCTTAAATCATCAATATTATGTAATAATGTATATCTTATACGTAGGAAAGACAATGTGGAAATTATATAATTTATAAATAGACTATAGAACATAGAACTCTAGAAATAGGGTTCTTTTTATTATGCCTATAGGAGCCAGTAGAAACAAATAAGAAAGGAAGGTGTCCCCCTTACACTAATTACCTTTTAATACTACTGGCTTTAAATATATGAAGAAAGGATGTGGCATTAATGGCCAAGCTAACAGAAAAGCAAAAGAGATTTGTAGAAGAATATCTTATAGACCTTAATGCTACACAAGCAGCTATAAGGGCAGGATATAGTCCTAATACAGCAAAGGATATAGGATGTGAAAACTTAGCAAAACCCAACATTCGTGCGTGTATAGATAAAGAAATAGCAGAAAGATCTAAGCGTACAGGAATAAATCAAGATAGAGTAATAAGAGAGTTAGCAAGACTAGCTTTTGTAAATGCTAATGATGTAATAGATATGGAAGAAGCAACATTGAAAGATGGAGCAACAGAAGATGATACAGCAGCTATTGCATCAGTAAAAGTAAAGACTATTCCAACTAAAGAAGGAGAAGGAATAGAAAGAGAAATAAAGCTAACAGATAAGCTAAAGGCTTTGGAGTTATTAGGAAAACACTTAGGTATGTTTAAAGATAAAGTAGAAATAGATGCTACTGTAAAATCAACAGCTAAGTTGGATTCTATTTTAAGTCAATTAGGGGATGAAGAAGAGTAATTTCGCTAAATCTCCATTAAACGAAATTGCTGAAAATAACGTAGTTAAGCCATTTGCAAATAATAAAATAAGCAATTTTAGTTTAGCATATCTAAACTTTTATAGATAAAATTAATATTTTGCGTAGGTCAACACGAAATGTATAAAAAGGAGTGATACCTAATGTCAGATGAATTTAAGTTATCTCCTAAATACAAAGACTTCTTAAAGCATAAAGCACCAGTAGAAGTTTTGGAAGGTACAACAGCAGCAGGAAAAACAACAGTAGGTATTACTAAGTTTATGTTAATGGTTGCTAAGTCTAAAAAGAAAATGCATGTAATAGCAGCAAAGACAACTGGTGTAGCTGAAAAGAATATAATCCAGAAGGAATATGGAATATTAGATGTATTTGGAGATTTAGTAAGATACAATGGAAATGGTGATAAAGATAATAAGATACCTCATATAAGGTATATAACACCTAATGGTGAAAAGATAATTTATATATTAGGATATGACAATGTAGAAAAGTGGAAGATGGCTCTAGGTTCTCAATTTGGTTGTGTACTTATTGATGAAGCTAATACAGCAAGTATTGATTTCATAAGAGAAATATGTACTAGAAATGATTACATGATGATGACACTTAACCCAGATGATCCTAACTTGCCTATTTATTCAGAGTTTATAAATTGTTGTAGACCATTAGAAAAGTATAAAGCAGATGTACCTAGTGAGATATTAGAACAATTAAATAGTGAAGAAAAGGAGAACTGGTGTTACTGGTTCTTTTCTTTTTATGATAATGCATCTTTAAGTGAGGAAGATATAGAGAAAAAGAAAATGTCAGCACCTAAAGGAACTAAGCTATATAAGAATAAAATATTAGGACTTAGAGGTAGAGCTACTGGACTTATTTTTAGTAACTTTGAAAGAAAACATAATGTTATAAGCAAGGAGCAAGCTAGTAAATATAAGAGAAATTTTAATGATAGAAATCAAAAAGAATACTTTGTTATATTTACAGCTGGTCTTGATACAGCGTATTCTAATCAAAGTCCGGATACAATAGCAATGATGTATTTAGGTATTACCAATTTAGGTAGATGTATAGTGCTTGATGAAGAAGTTTATAACAATGCAGTATTACAAATACCACTTGCACCTAGTGACATAGCTCCTAGGTTCTTTTCGTTTCTAGAGAGAAATAGAAAGGAATGGGGACTTGCAAGAGATGTATTCGTTGATTGTGCTGACCAAGCTACTATAACAGAACTTAATAAATACAAGAGAAGTCACCCATGTGTGTATAACATAGTTAATTCATACAAGAAGGTTGAAATAGTTGATAGAATACATCTACAACTTGGTTGGATTAATTGGGATGAAATAAGAAAAGATACTTACTATCAAGTAGTAGATACTTGTGTAAATCACATAAAAGAACTAGAAACATACAGTTGGAAAGAAGATAAGTATGAGCCAGAAGATGCAAATGACCATACTATTAATGCTTCACAATATGCGTGGATACCATTTAGGAAGAAAATTGGAGGGATTAAATAATGAGTATTTTAGGAGGGATAAGGAATATGGTTACTAAGGCAGCTATAAAGCTATTAGATATAAAGCCTGCTTCTGATAGAAAGATAGTTATTAATGAACCATTAAGTCATATGGCTAATGTAACTAGAAATAGACTTTGGTATCGTGGAGAGCCAAGCGAATTAGATCAATTTTTTAAAGCTACAGCTAATCAGAATGATTTAGTTGCTAAGAGTAGGTTTTGGGCTGCTACACCAAGTGCGGATTCCAATATAAGAAAAATACATAGTGGATTACCTGCAATGATAGCTGATAAGCTACGCGATATTGTAGTTGCTGATATAGATAAAATATCGCTTGAAAATGGGGATGCTGATAAACTATGGCAAGAGATAGCAAAAGAAAATAAATTTAATGATTTAATTGAAGATGCAATAATTAATACTCTTGTTGAAGGTGATGGAGCATTTAAGATTAGTGGAGATAGTGACATATCTAAGTATCCTATCTTAGAGTTCTTTAGTGGTGATAGAGTTGATTATAAGTTTAATCGTGGAAGATTAACTAATATTCTATTCTATACAAGCTATAAGAAAGGATCTAAGGATTATGTATTAGAAGAGAATTATGGTAAGGAGTTTATAGATTATAAGCTTTATTTAGATGGTAAGGAAGTACCACTTACATCTATAGAGGAAACTAAAGATTTAGAAATTGCTACATTTTCAGGTGATTATATAATGGCTATACCACTTAAATTTTTTAAATCACCTAAATTTGAAAATAGAGGTAAGTCAATATTTGATAATAAGTCAGATGCCTTTGATGCATTAGACGAAGTAATCTCACAGTGGATAGATGCATTTAGAGATGGTAGGGTTAATAAATACATTCCAGATTGTTTATTACCTCGTAATCCAGAAACAGGTGAGATAATAAAGCCTAATCCATTTGATAATAGGTATATTGCAACTGGTTCTGATGCAGGAGAACAGGCAAAGAATGAAATCAAGACAACACAAGCAGATATAAACTATGAGGCTTATGTAGAGAGTTATGCTAAAGCATTAGATTTATGTTTACAAGGTATTATAAGTCCTAGCACATTAGGAATTGATTTGAAGAAAACAGATAATGCTGAAGCACAAAGAGAGAAGGAAAAGACAACTCTTCACACTAGAGGAAAGATGGTAGATGCATTAACAGAAGTTATTCCTAGATTAATAGATTTAGTTATGAAGGCTAATGATAAAATAAATAAGAAAGATTCAGGAGATTATGAGGCATCTATAGAATTTGGAGAGTATGCATCACCTAGCTTTGATGCAGTAGTTGAGACTGTTGGTAAAGCTAAAAGCTATGGATTAATGTCTATAGAAAAATGTATTGATGAACTTTACGGGGACACAATGTCAGATGAAGATAAAGAAATTGAAATACAGAGAATAAAAGAACAAAATGGTATGCTAGAAACAGAGGAGCCAAAAGTTATTGATAACCTAGATGATCCAGAGGATGTGGATTTAGATGGCGAAGAAGAATAGTCCTAGTAAGTTAGGAGAAATACTTAAGAATATAACAAAGAAATCTATACAAAATAATGCAGCTAAAGAAAGAGCAAAGTCTTATGACATTAGAAAGATATTTGAACAGATGGAATTAGATCTAATATCTTCTATGCATAGGGCTTTTTATTTTCATCAATCAGAACAGGCTAAGGAAGGCTTTGAGTGGGAGCAATGGCAACTAACTAAGCTAAGAGAGATGGAGAAGTATAGGAAAAGGAATAAGGATATAGTAGATAGTTATTCTAAGCCTATACAGGAAGCTATAGACAGAGAGTTAAGGGGTAACTACAGTAAAGGACAAAATAGATTTAAGACTTTCTTAGATAAGGTTAAAGGCTTCTTTGGATGGAAGAGTAAAAGTCATTCGTCTATAGAGTTTCCAGAGGATATACAAGAAGTGCAAACAGTAAGAGAATATATCCATAATGAGTTAGGTAGACCAGGAGCAGTACCACAAGAAACAAATTTCTTTGGAGTTAATGATAAGAAGTTAGAAGCTTTGATTAAAACAGTAAACGAAGACTTAAATAAAGCTCAATATTCTGTTTTAAGAAAGATGGATGATGTATATAGACAAACTATATTCAAGAGCCATATGTACTTACAGAATGGAGTTAAGACATTACCACAAGCTGTTGATATGGCTACTAAGGACTTTCTTGCTAAGGGAATAGATTCCATAACATATAAAAATGGTGCTAGAGTAAATATAGCTTCTTATGCAGAGATGTGTTTAAGAACAGCTAATCATAGAGCAACATTGTTAGGAGAAGGAAAGAAAAGAGATGAATATGGCATACATACTGTAGTAGTAAGTGCACATGCAAATACTTGTAAGATGTGTGAACCATGGCAAGGTAAAGTATTAATTGATGATGTATTTTCTCATGGAACTAAGTTAGATGGTGATTACCCATTATTAAGTGAAGCTGTAACAGCAGGATTATTACATCCTAACTGTAGACATTCAATAACAACCTTCTTTCCTGGTATAACTAATCTTCCTAAAGTACCAGATGGTAAGGAAGCAATAAAGCTATATGAAGTAGAACAAAAGCAAAGATATCTAGAAAGGCAGATTAGAAAGTGGAAAAGGATAGAAACAGGATCTGTTGACGAAGAAAATAAAATAAAGGCAGCTAATAATGTTAGGAAACTACAAAATAGGCTAAAACAGCATATAAAAGATAATAATGAGTTAAGAATAAATAATAGCAGAACTGAAATAAAAGAATTTAATCCTAAAGTTCATAAAGAATATTTGAAAAAGTATGATGAAAGGGTTAAGATAAAGAGAGATGGAGCAACTAGAGCAGAAGAGTTTTCTAAATATTGGGGAGAAGCAAGTCTTAAAGAAACTATTAATAAATTTGTACCGAATGCAACTGCATCTGGAGTAACTGAAAAAGGAAAAATAATATATAGTAGTAAAGATACTAAATTGCAAGTAGTATATGATACTAAAGGAAATTATTTCAGAATTGAAGATAGCAGTAGAACTGACAAAAAGAGATATCTTGATATAGAAGGAAATGATTTCACTAATATAGTTGAAAATGGAAAGAAAAGAGGAACCACAAAGGCTGAATATCAATCAAGGACTCATTTTAAAAATAGTGATAAGGAGGATAACTAGTGGAGAATCGTAGTAGGTATTTATCAATACCATTAAATAAAAAAGGTATTGAAGATTTAGAATATGGTGTAGAAGAATCTAACAATATTAAAGTGATAATGTTAGGAGATTCAGAATTTGAAGAATTATATAAAGAAAATGGCATATTTGATGTAATTAATGAAGAGTTTAATTTATTAATAGATGATTTTGAATCAGAAAGAATACCTAAAGAAAAAATTCAATATTGTTTAAATATAGTAGATGACAAGTATACTAAGTTTAAAGAAGCATTAAATTTAGCAAAAGAATATAATACTTTTGTAGATTTAGATTTTTAAAAAAGCACTTACTAAATTAAATGGTAGGTGCTTTTATTATGTTTAAAATAGTGCATTATATATGTAGCACAAGGTAAATCTTTTTCAGTACTTGATGATAAATAAGTCTTAGGAAACTAAGGCTTTTTATTATGCCCTAAGTATGGCGTAAAAGTGCTTTAATCCAGAGGGCAACTCGTAAAACTGCGTAGGAGGGTAAAATGAAAAGAAAATTTTTAGAAGATTTAGGACTAACAAAAGAACAGGTTGATAGTATCATGGCTGAAAATGGTAAAGACATTAATGAAGCAAAAGGAGATGTAGAATCCATAAAAGCAGAACTTAAAACTGCTAAAGATACTATTCAAGAAAGAGATACTCAATTAGAAGGATTAAAGAAATCAGCTGGAGATAATGAAGAGCTTAAGAAACAAATAGAAACTCTTCAGAATGAAAATAAGACTACTAAAGAGAAGTATGAAGCTGATTTGAAAGAGTTACAAATAACTAATGCTATTAAGTTAGCTATAGCTGATAAGGCACAGGATGTTGACTTAGTTGCAGGTTTATTTGATAAATCTAAATTAATCCTTGGTGATGATGGTAAGGTTACTGGATTAGAAGAGCAGTTAAAAGGAATACAAGAAAGTAAAGCTTTCTTATTTAAAACTGATGAAAATAATAATAACCAGAATAATCAAAATACCACAGGATTTAAATTTGGAGGGGTACAAAATACTACTCAAAATAATGGGGAAAGAATGTCTATGAAGGATGCAATAGCAGCAAAACTTCAAGGTATTAATAACTCACAATAATTATTAAAAATATAAAACGAAAGGAATGATTAAATTATGGCTGTTACATTAGCAGAAGCACAAAAGAATGTGCAAGACGATTTACAAGCGGGGGTTATTGATGAGTTCAGAAAAAGTAACTGGATTCTAGATCATCTAACATTTGATGATGTTGTATCACCTACAGGTGGTGGGGCAACAATGACTTATGCATATACAAGATTAAAAACTCAACCAACAGCTGGGTTCAGAAATGTTAATGAGGAATATATTCCACAAGAAGTTACTAAAGAAAGACATACTGTTGACTTAAAAATCTTTGGAGGAAGCTATCAAGTTGATAGAGTTATTGCTAATATGGGAGGTATTGTATCAGAGGTTGAATTACAACAGTCTCAAAAAATTAAAGCAGCACAAGCTTTATTCAATGATACTTTCATTAATGGAGATAGTGCAAAAAATGAAAAAGCGTTTGATGGACTAGACAAGGCTTTAACTGGATCATCTACAGAATATAATGCAGGTGGCTCAAACATAATTGATTTATCTACAAGTGCAAAAGTTACTGAAAATTATATGTATTTTCTAGATATGATTGATGAGTTTTTAGCTGGATTAGATGGACCTGCTTCATTCTTAGGTATGAACTCAAAAATGGCTGCTAAATTAAGAGCTTGTGCAAGAAGAGCTTCTATGTATCAAGTTACAAAGACTGATTGGGGAACACAAGTTGAATCATACGGAAATATTCCGTTTGTTGACTTAGGAGCTAAAGCTGGTACTAATGATGATGTAATTGGTACTGATAACAGTAAAGGAACAACATCTATTTACGCTGCTAGATTAGGCTTAGATGGACTACACGGTGTATCAATGGCAGGAGTTGCACCAATACAAACTTGGTTACCAGATTTCTCTACTTCTGGTGCGGTTAAGACTGGTGAAGTAGAAATGTTAGCAGCTATTGCACTTAAGACATCAAAAGCTGCAGCTGTATTCAGAGATATTAAAGTTAAGTAGGTGATTTAGAATGGAGTATAAAGATTATACTGATTCTAATACTGGTGAAAAGTACATTAATGGGTATTATGTAGGGGTAAGGAATGGAACACCTATGCAAGATAATCTTGATAGCGATCGTACAGGATATGAAGTACAATCTTTATCAGTAAGGCATGGTTCAATAATGCCTGATAAGTTAGAAAGTATTAATAAGCTTTTGTTGTTGAAGATTGAAATTACAACTCCAGCAACAAAATTAACTTATAACATAGGCGAGGAATTGGATTTGGCGGGATTGGTTGTTACAGGAACTTATAGCGGAGGATCAAAGAAAGTTTTGGAGGTAACAAAAAGTAATATTACTGGATTTAATAGTAGTGTTGCAACAGAAAAACAAACTTTGACTATAACTGTTGAGGGAAGGACAACAACTTTTGATATTAGAATAACAGAATAGGAGGCATTTTATGGCCAAGATTTTAGCACCTAATAAAAGCTACACTGGAATATCTGCTAGTGTAGCTTTTTGTAATGGGGAAGGATATACTAAGAATCCATATCTAATAGAATGGTTTAAGAATCATGGATATGAAGTAGTCGAAGAAGAAAGTAATGGATTAGATAAGAAAGAAGAAACTTCAACAGATGATGCTTCATATCTAAAAGAAATGACTTTAGATGAGTTAAAGCTTTATGCTGAAGAAAAAGGCATAGATATAGGTAATGCAACTAGTAGAGATGGCATACTTAAGAAAATTAAGAATGCAGAGAGTGCTGAATAGTGCTCTCTTTTCTTATTAAGGATGTGATTAAATGTCTTATGTAGACAAGACATATTATAAAGAATCCTTTGGAGGGGTAATCCTTCCAGAGGAGCACATAGTAAATAAACTTGAAAGAGCAAGTGATCAAATTGATACACTCACTTATAACAGGATAGTAGGAATTGGTTTTGATAACCTTACAGAGTTCCAAAAGGATAAGGTGAAAAAGGCTGTATGTATCCATGCTGAATTTATAGAGCAGTATGGAGAATACATTAATATGCCTTTAAGTGGCTTTAGTGCTGGTAGTACATCTGTTAGCTTTAACGCGGAGAAGGTTAATGGCATAACCACTACACAAGAGGTATTAAACTACCTTAAGCAAACTGGATTAACTTGTAGGAGGTTATAGTTATGGGATTAAAATTACCATTTCCTAAATTCTTGGCCAACACATTTATAGAAGTGTGGATTGAAGGAACTAATGCAGATGGAGATTATGAAGAAAAGAAACTCTTTGAAGGTAAATGCATCTATACAGATAAATCAAGGCAAGTGCTTAATGCTGAAAGGCAATTAATTACGCTTAGTGGTAAAGCTGTTATAGAAGGTTCTATTTATGATGGACCATTTGAAGGTTATGTAATAGTAAATAAAATAAAGAAAAAGATTTACTCTATAGAAAGACCTTTAAATCCAGATGGAACAGTATTTAGTACGGAGCTTAACTTACAGTAATGGGAATTAGAGTATCTGTAAAGATAGATAATACTAAGATAAACAAGCTAATTGAAGCACATAAAAAAGCATTAGAAATGACAGCAGATGCAGTATTAAGTGATATAAGAACTAGCCAAGTTGTTCCTAAGGATACAGGAACATTAGAGGGTGATGGTTCTTTTGTAGATAAGTCCGAATTAATGAACTCTATAGCAAGAATTGTCTTTGATACTCCATATGCACGTAGACTTTACTGGCATCCAGAGTATAACTTTAGACATGATAAGAACCCTAATGCTAAAGGTAAGTGGATGGATGATTACTTGTATGGAGAAAAGAAAGAGCTTATTAAAGATACTTATTCTAAATTCTTTAAGATGCTAAGTAAGGGGATGATACATTAATGTTATTAAGTGAGATAAGAGAATATTTAAAAACTAAGGTAGAAAGTCCACAATGGTACTTAAATAAGGTTGGCGATAAGGAGCAGAGTATAACAATTTATAATACTACTGGTCCTGCTCCTATTATAGCTATAGGTGGTTTAGAAAATACAAGCTATACTACTAAGACTATTTCTATACTAGTACATTGGGGAAAAAACTCTGATGAAGCAGAGAGAAAAGCACAAGAAGTATATAATGCTTTATTTGGTCAGAGTGGTTCAATCGGAGGTAAGAGTGTCAAATTATTTAAGATGAGAACCGATAGTCCTGTTTATATAGGAACTGATACAGAAGGCATTATTGAATATGTAATAGAAACAATAATTAATTATGAAAGGTAGGTAATAGAATATGGCTTTTAGTGGAGTATTTCCAGTTTATAATCTTAAATTCAAGATTGGAATTAAAGGAAAAGCAAGTACAGAAGAAGATATGGCTGTTATTGCAGATATGGAAACATTCTCTATTTCTATTGATGGTACAGTAGAAGAATGGACACCTATGGATACAGCAGGATGGGCTCGTGCTCTTATGACTGGTAAAAAGTTCAGTGTAGGTCTTAATGGGAAAAGATGTGTAGGAGATAAAGGAAATGACTATGTTGCAGAAACAGCATGGAAAGATGGTTTAGATTGTTCTACTAAAGGAGAGATAGAGTTCCCAGATGGAGCTAAACTAACATATAACTGTGTTATTAATGTAAAAAATGTAGGTGGTGGAGATAGTACAAACGTTGCACCACTTGAATTTGATATGCAAGGTGATGGTAAACCAACATATACACCAGCACCAAGTTTACCAGCTTAAAAATTAAGTGCTGCTAGTTGTTCTAGTAGCACTATTTTATTGAAAGAAAGGAATGATTTTTAATGGCAAGAGTTTATGACATAATGGAGAAAATAAAGAATGGTAATGAAAGACCAACTATAAAGATAGATGAAGATCATGTTTTTAATGTTAATACAAGTAAAAATACAGCTTTAGCGATTAAAGCTAAGGGAGAAGATAAGAAAGCAGATGAATTTGAACAAATTGACTTTTTAATAGAAGCTGGATTAGGAAAAGAAGCTAAAAAGTATATAGATAGTTTAGATTTATCTATAGAAGCTTTAGGAACTATAGTTAATGCTATTATGGCTGCTATTGGTGGCACATCTTTAGAAGAAGTAGAAGAAGCTGCTAAGAAAGAGGCTAGGAAGCCCAGAAAATAAGTGGTATGACATATTTGAAGATTGGGACTTAATAGAAGCAAGTTTTGCTATGCAATATGGTATTAGATTAAGAAATGAACCAGATATGAGCTGGGGAGAATTTCAAACATTATTAATAGGTATAATGCCGAAGACTCCACTAGGGCAAATAGTTTCTATTCGTTCAGAGGAAGATAAGGAAATGCTTAAAAACTTTACTAAAGAGCAACATAGAATTAGAAATGAGTGGAGAAATAGAGTAAATCCAATTAGGGATATGTCAGATGCAGATAAGGAAGAAGAGATAAAAAAGGTACAAGAAATATTTGCAAAAGCTTTTGGATAATATATACTTTAATTAACACAATTGTTAATTGGAGGGATAAGAGTGGGATCTATTTTAATAAAAGGAACTGGAAAGAAAGTTACCATAGATGGTAATGTTATAACTATAAAGAAAGCTATAGGAAAAGATATACAGTTTTCTGTAGAGAGTATTGATAGTATAAACTATGAAGAAGGACAATTAAAGAGAGTTGGTAAACTCTTTATAGAATATACTGATGATAGAGAATTAAAAAAAGAAAATATATCTTTTGATTCATCTTATAACGATATTGTTGAAGAAGTTGTAAAAGGAATATCAAGTTATTTAGACAATCCTGAATCTACTTTAAAGATAAACGAAAAGGATAAGGTTGGATATTTTGAACAAATGAAAAGAGAGGCTCAAAAAGATTTAGATAATAAAAATCAGATTAAAGAAGAAAAAAAGGCAAGATTAGCAGAATTAGATAGAAAAGGAATACCATATTGCCCTAAATGTCATAGTACTAGTATACATGCAGAAAAAAGAGGATGGAATGTTACAACAGGACTTATTGGTTCTAGCAAAATAGTTGTTACATGCTTAAATTGTGGCCATAAGTTTAAACCAGGAAAAAGTAAATAAGATTATTTTTATTAAACACTTAGTTTTATACTAGGTGTTTTTATTATGTATTAAAAGGAGGGATAGTATGAGTGAGAGTGTAGGAAAGATTAGTCTTGATTTAGAGATACAAAGTGATATTAGCAAACAAGTAAATACAGTAGCCAATCTAATAGGTAAAAATCTAAAGAGTAGTCTTAATACTGGAATAAAGGGAGCTCTTGGAAATGTAGATAAGATTGCGAAAAAGAGTGTAGATAATATTAGCAATTCTATTAATAATAGTTTGAAGAGTTCAATGGGTAAAACTAAAAATACTATGCAAGCTGTATTTAATAGCTTTAAGAATTTTAAATTACCCACTTTTAACTTTCCTAAACCACCAAGTGTATCTATACCTAAAACAGCAGACATCAGCTCTACAATGAGTAGTAGAGGACCACCAGTAGACATGAGTATGTTAACAGCACAAATAGAAAATGTATCTAGGTCTTTAGATAATACAAATGCAAGAATAGAGCAACAAAAGGTAAAATTAGCTCAATTAAGAGAAAGCTATAACCTTTGTGTTAATCCTACAAGGAAGAATAAGTTTCAAGAACAAATTTTAAAAACGGAAGCTAATATAAATAAGCTTATAGCCACTTCTGATAAATTAGGATTTAAGTTGAATGATTTAGATGCTAAATTTGCAAAGGCTAGCAATAGTGCTAAAAGTACAAGCAATAGTATAAATGCTATAGATAGTGCTGCAAAGAAAGCAACAGACTCTTTTAAGTTATTTGGAAATAGTACAAGTAAAACTAACAGAGCTTTAGGTCAACATAGAAGTAATATAGGAATAATAGTTAGATCTATGTTTACTTGGGGGATAGTTTTTCCTTTAGTTCTAAGAGGATTAACAGCATTAGCAACAGCGATAGGACAAGGCTTAATGACTAATCAACAATTTGCTAATAGTTTTAATCAAATTAAGACTAATATGATGGTTGCGTTTACTCCTATTTTACAAGCTATACTCCCTGCTCTTAATACATTAATGGCAGCACTAGCAAAAGCAACTACATATATAGCTAGTTTTATAAGTGCTATATTTGGTAAAACATATCAACAGAGTTACCAGGCAACACAACAACTTATAGATGCAAAAGTAGCTATGGGTGCTTATGGAGATAGTGCAAAGAAAGCAGCTAAAGATGTTAAAGGACTTGCTGCGATTGATGAGATTAATACTCTAGGTGCAACTAATGCAAATATAGCAGGTGGAGGAGCAAATAATAAAATACCACAATTAGTAGCACCACCAGTAGATACAAGCGCTGTTGATAGTGCTATGAAGGGTTTAGTCGATAGAATTAAGTCATATTTTAGTGATATTAGTTTTACCCCGTTAATAAATTCATTCAAAAATTTAAAGAGTTCTATAACTCCTATAGTAAATAACTTGGGAAAATCACTAAAATGGTTTATGGATAAAATTCTTAAACCACTTACAAAATGGACTATTGAAGATGCATTACCAGCATTTTTTAATTTATTATCATCTGCACTAAAAGTACTAAATCCTATACTAGAAGTTTTTATGGATTTAGGAGCTTGGCTATGGGATAAATTCTTACAACCTATTGCATCCTGGACTGGTGGAGCAATAGTAAGTATTTTAAATGGATTAGCTAGTATTCTTGATAGAATAGGAAATTGGATTAGTGAACATAAACCTTTTGTAGAAGATTTTATACTAGTATTAGGAAGTTTCGCTTTAGCGTGGGGAGCAGTTAGTTTAGCTACCAATATAGGGACACTTGCCATGGGAGCATGGAGTGTTGTAAGTGGTATTGCATCAGTAGCAACAACAGCTTTAGGAACAGCTTTTGATTTTCTAAAAACTAAAACAGGGATGATTACTTTAGCAATAGGTACAGTAATAGCTATAGGTGTTATATTATATAAGCATTGGGATGAAATTAAAGCAAAAGCTATTGAGGTATGGGATTCTATAAAGGAAAAGTTTAACCAGTTTAAAGAATGGTTAGGTAATGTATTTGTTACAGATTGGTCTCAAAAGTTTGGATTCCTAGGAGATATAATTAATGCTTATTTAGCTAATATAAGGAATGTATTTGACTCTGTTAAAAGAATTTTTGGTGGAATTATAGATTTTATAGCTGGAGTGTTTACTGGTAATTGGAAGAGAGCTTGGCAAGGAGTTCAAGATATTTTCGGTGGTATAATGAATGGCTTACAAGCCCTTGTAAAAGCACCTTTAAATGGAGTTATAGGATTGATTAATGCTGCAATAAGTGGACTTAATAAAATACAGTTACCATCTATAGATATACCTTTCTTTGGAGAAGTTGGAGGATGGGGATTTAATATAGGTAAAATACCTTATCTAGCTAAAGGAGGTATTATAGATAATCCTACTCTTGCAATGGTCGGAGAAGCTGGTAAGGAAGCAGTAATGCCTTTAGAGAATAATACAGGATGGATTAGTTTATTAGCAGATAAATTAGCTTCTAGAATGCCACAAGGAGGAAATTCTTCATATCCAAGTGGTCCTTTATCAATAACATTAGAGATTAGTGGAACGGAACTTGGAAGAGTAGTTATAGACAATATGAATAAGCTATTTAGACAAGAAGGAAAAATTTTATTAGATTTATAGGAGGTAGTTATAGATGATAAAGATTAATGGAGTGGCTATAGCTACTCCTAAGATTTATGAAGCTACAGTTAGTGATTTAGATGGTGAATCTAATAGAAATGCTGCTGGACAGCTTATTAGAGATAGAATAGCAGTAAAAAGAAAATTAAATCTTGAGTGGGGACCATTATCCCAAAGTGAAATAGCTCCGATACTAAATGCTGTATCTGGAGTTTTTTTTACGGTTACTTTTCCAGATCCACAATTAGGAGTTATAACCAAAACTATGTATGTAGGAGATAGAACTGCTCCAGCATATCAGTATATTAATGAAGAGGTTAAGTGGAGTGGATTAAAACTTAATTTAATAGAAAAGTAGGAGGTGGTTAGATGTATAGTGTTAGTCCTATTTATTTAAATAAAATTAAAGAACCAACAAGAACAGTAGCTATTAAAGTCATTATAGGAGATAGAATACTAGATAATACAGAGGTCCAAAGCCTTAATGTAGAATATACCTTTGGTAATAACGGAATACCAGCTATAGGAGGAGTGACATCTTCAAAGCTTAGCTTAGAGTTATTAAGAATAGGGAATACACCTTCTTACTTTACTACTCAAACTATTAAACCATCTGTAGCGATAGATGATGGAATAGGTAATTTAATGTGGGTACCATTAGGAACATTTTATCCTAATCCGGATTCTATAAAAAGGACAGATAATAAGGTTAGTATAGAATGCTTTGATATTATAGAGAGCTATAGCAATGTTAAGTATGAATCTGGGCTAAAATATCCTACATCAGTTACTAATGTAGTTAATGAATTAAAGAATAAATACAAGGTGATATTTAAAGATGTAGTATTGCCAAACGTAAATGTTAAAGTGTTGCCTACTGGTTCTATAAGGGATGTGCTTATGATTATTGCAGAGCTATTGACTGCTAATTGCTTAGTAAATAGAGATAATGAAATAGAATTTAGAAGTTTTAATACAGTAGAGTTTGATTTAGATACAAACAATTATATAGATTTTACTTTAAAGAGTGATAGTAATATTAAAATATCTAAGCTTATATGCAAAAAAGGTGAAGATATATTTCAATATGGGGATGATACAGGAGCGATATTAGAGTTTGAGAACGAAAATATTGTTTCTAATGCAGAACTAAAAGTAATTTATGATAGAATGTTTCCTTTTACTTATCCATCGTATGATTTAAAGGTACAGGGAATGCCACATTTGGAATGTGGAGATATCATAAAGCTAACAGATAAGAAAAGTGTTTTAAGATCAATTCCAATTGGAGTTCACAAACTTAGTTTTAATGGAGGACTAATTTCTAATATTAGTGCAAATGTACCGAGTGCAAATAATAGTGTAGGATCTACAGGAAATAAATCAATAAGTCAAACTGCAAATACTGCTTTAATTAATTCAATAAAGGCTAATGAAATACTAGCAGGTAATATTACTGCTGATAATTTAGCTGCTAACTGTATTACAGCAGATAAGATAGATGCAAAGGCAATTACAGCAGATAAAATAAAAGCAGTTGTTATTGAAGCAATAAATGCATCCATTGAAGAAGCAACAATAGATAGTGCAAAAATAGATGTAGCTGAAATAGCAAGTATTGTTGCAAAGGACTTAGTTGTAGGAAATGCACAGATTACTGATTTAGAAGCAGAGAAAATTAAGACAGGTAATTTAATAGCTGATGTTATGAAAGCCAATGCTATTACCGCTATAAATTTAAATGCATCAAATGCAACAATAGATAGTGCAAAGATTGGAAACTTATCAGCAGATAAAATGTCTACTAATGTAATTGATGCTATAAATGCATATATAGGTGATGCAACTATTGATTCTGCTAAAATAGGCAATTTAGATTCAAATAAAATTACTACTGGTGATTTATCTGCGGATAGAATAAAAGCAGGGGTAATAAGTGCAATTAATTTGTCTACAGATACTGCAACAATAAATAGTGCTAAGATTGGTAATTTAAGTGCTGATAAAATAACTACTGGTGATATTGATACAGATAGAATGAAAGTTAATGCAATAAATGCAGTAAATGCTACCATTGGTTCAGCAGTTATAAGTGCTGCTAAAATAGCTGATTTAGATGCAAGTAAAATAACTACTGGCACTTTATCTGCTGATAGAATAAAAGCAGGGAGTATAGATGCAACTAAAATAAATTCAGAAACTATTTCTGCAATAGAAGTAAGTGCTGGGGAGTTAGTAGCTAATAAAATAGCATCTGGTGAAATAAAAGTAGGTAATGCAAATATAGTAGATGGTACTATATCTGGAGCAAAAATAGCAAAAGCATCTATTTCCGAAGCTCAAATAGCAAAGGCAACTATTACAGATGCATCTATTAAAAGTTTAAATGCCAATAAAATAACTGCTGGTAAAATTGATGCAACAAAGGTTAATATAAGTTCAACAAGTGGTAAGTTATCAATAGCAGATAATACAATTACCATAAAAGATAACCAAGCTACTCCAAAAACAAGAGTACAAATAGGATTGGATGCAAGAGGTAACTATGGAATATATGTTTTAAATGCATCTGGTCAAGCTATATTTGATTCTGAAAGAGGGATATTAGCTCCAGAAGGATTAAATAGCAATGTAGTAACTACAGACAAGATTAAAGATGAAGCTATAGGAAGTTCTAAATTAAATGTAGATGAATTATTTGTAGGGGATAACGCATTTATTAAGAGCTTAAAGGCAGTTGAAATTGATGCAGCAAATATAACTACTGGTAAGATTAGCTCTGAAAGGTTAGATATAAATGGATTAGTTTCTTTTGATGCATTAGATAAAACACTTCAACCTATATTTGATGTTCAAGGAGATAAAACTTATATAAATGGTGGCATGATAGCCGCTAATACTATAAAGGCAGATAAGATAGATTTATTATCTGGATTAACTGTAAATGGGGCAGATGGTAAACCAGTATTTGCTATAGGTAAGGTAGATGGAGAAGATGGTATAGGTACTGTAGAGATTAATGGGTGGTTACATTCTTCTAATTATGTAAAAGGTAAATCTGGTTATTCTATCAATACAGATGGAACTGCGGAAATTAATCAAGCAACAATTAGAGGTACTTTAGATGTATTGGATGCAGGAGTAACTAATACTGGTACTGCTGCAACAGATGTTAGAATATGGGCTGGTGGAAGTTATGAAAATAGGGCATCTGCTAAATTCAGAGTTAATAAGAATGGTGATTTATACGCAACTAATGCAACTTTAGCAGGTATTCTATATGGAGAGATTGAGAGTAATAACCTACACGTAAAAGATAGTATCTTAACTATTAAGGATAAAGTAAAGCTCTCTGAAACAAGTTGTAGTTTTAATACAGATGTTACTATTAATAATAAAGTTAAATATTCTACTGGTAACAATTCTCTAGAATTAAAAGATACTAATTTTATGGTTAATTCAGCTCAAGCTTCTGTATCAATAGATAAGAGTTCTGGAGCATATGGTGGCTTAAATGTTATTGGATGTTCACAAGGTCATCATGTTTTTAGAGGTTCTACCGCTTCTGATAAGTTGGGAACTTTAGTTATAGATGCAGAAGGAAACCAAGGACAAAGAGGAGATTTTAGTTTTACTAGAAAAAACTATGCTGAAAAGTGCAAAGTTGATATAGATGGAGATTTAACTATATGTGAGAAGATTAATTCAACAGTTCAACAAATTGAAATGAGAAGTGTTAAAAATTCTAGCTGGGATGGCTGGGGATTTTATGCTAATTAAGGGAAGGTTATAAGCCTTCCTTTTTATTTTGGATTTAGAAAGGAGATAAATATATGGCCTTAATAGCAAGTGGAATACATGGAAGCGGTCCTGGAATGTCTTATGAATTTTATGCAGAACAAACTGCAGGGAGTGGTAATAATAGAACAATAAAAATAACATTAAAATTAAAAGCAGGTCAATATAGTACATCATATTACGCTTATCCTGTTCAATGGAGAGCTAATGTAAATGGTTCTTGGAGTGGGTGGATGTCTGTAAAAGGCGGTGAAGCTTGGAGAGGTTCTGATGGTTTTAGAACATTTACGTATACTGCTACAACTAATGTTGGTACTACTAGTTCTAAATCAATAACAGTAGGAATTGAAACTGATAGTATAGGATATACTCATTGGGATTTTTCAAAAACTGGGTCATTAACAGTATCACAAACAAATGTTGCTCCTTCATTATCTGGAACTGTATCTATAGATGGTTCAACTTCAAATAGAACTATATCAGAAAATACTACTCAACTAGTTATAAAAACTCCAGCTGCATCTGATACAAATTTATCTGGATATAGATTTAGAGTGTCTGTAAATGGTGGAGGGTATACTGAAATTTATAGAGGATCTTCAACTAGTTATACTCATAATATTAGTGGTTATGGAGAAGGTACTACTTTTAAATATGTAGTAGATGCTTATGATAGTGTAGGAGCTTGGAGTGCTAATATTTATTCTCCAACAATAACTAAGAATAAATTCATACAAGATAATATTTCTTCAACATCTTCAATTGCTTTTGGTACAACTACCATTGCATTTACTTATTCTGGAGCCTCTAATACTCAAAGTGGTGTTACTATTACAAAAACATTAAGTTGTGATAATGGGATAACTGTATATAATCCTAATATAACTGCTGCATCACCTATTAATTTAACTATTTATAAAAGTGGTACTGTACCTTCAACACCATATGTAAAATTTGATGATATTAAAAAAGTATTTGCTACAACTACTAATAAAGGCAAAGGAGTTTTGAATTTTACATTAACAAGTAGAAACTCTAATGGTACTACTAAAACTTCATCAGAAGCTATCAATGTTAATTTACAAGTAAATCCTAATAATACTTCTGCTTCTATATCATTAGTACAAACTGAATCTACAAACTATTTAAGTATCGCATCAAGTACAAATAAATACTTTATTCCAGATGGAATTAAAGTTACTAGAGTTAAATGGAGTTCAGTTACTGGTAAATTAGGAGAAGCAGTAACTTATCAAGTATATGTAGCTTATGGCTCTGGAGGATGGACTAAAATTGCAGATTTACCTACTGGAACAACTTATTATAATCATGCAGTACCAGTTCAGACAGTATCTCAACAATTCAAGTATAAGGTTAGAGTAATATCTACTTATAATTCAGATAACTTTTCAGAAGCAACAACATTTGCACAAACTTTACATTATTACAATGAGCCATCTTTGACACAAGGGACTATTACAAGGGCAGCAACTACTGCTGATGTAATAGTTACTATAAAATCAAATTCATCTATTCCTAATATTAATACTAAAGGAACATGGTCAGTTTATAAATCTGGTACAACCACTCCAGTAATATCTAGTGGGAATCTATCAGTAGCTCAAACTTCACAAACTCTTAAATTAACTGGATTAACTGATTCAAATACTTATGATCTAAAGGTTACTTATAATGATGATACTGGGTATATGGCAACTAATAAAGTAACAACTATTAAAATTAGTGCAAATCTACCTATTATGTTTATAAATAAATATGGGGTAGGAGTTAATGGTGTTGCTGCTGATAGTAGTAATTCATTAAAGATTAAAGGAAATGCTAATATTGCAGGAACTTTAAATGCTACAAATGTACAAGTAGGTGGTAACAATGTTTATCATACTGGAAGAAAACCAACACCAGCGGATATAGGTGCAGCTTCATCAAGCCATTCACATCCTTCAATATCGGTCTCTGATGTTAGAAATACAAATCCTACTCCTAATGATTGTACAGATAGGGCTATAACTACATTTTTTAATAATCAATATGGAGATGGTTGGAGAAGTGGAGTAACTGTAAAAGGATGGAGTGATGGATATTGTGCTTGGCAATTATCTAATCCTTCATCTACTGCAGTTTCTGAACAATTAAAATTTAGAGCTGGTATAGGAACATCTTGGAATCCATGGAGAAAGATATATCATGAAGGAAATAAACCAACTCCAACAGAAATAGGAGCAATCCCTGAATCAAATAGGGAAATTAGATTTTTAGGAAATGTGAAGTCAGGAACAGTTATTTTTGATAAAACTAAATTAAAGAATGGTGTCAAAGTATCTTTTATGACTAGCAACAAAATGGGTACAGATTCTTGGCATTATGCTATAAACGGTAAATGGACAGATGGCTGGACTATGAGTCAAGAAGCTAAATATGTTTTTGACTTTACAAAGATTAAGCCTGATGGTTCTGTATGGCTTTATGAAGTTAGTGTATTTAACACTTATAGAGAAAGTATAGGTTCAAGAAGATGTGATGGTGCTTCTAAACTATATATAGGAGAACTTAACACTCTTATGGTATATCTTGACCATGCTACTAATGTGTGTGATAACTTAACAGCATTAATAGAATATTATTAGAGGTGTGTTATGAGATATGTATTAATCAATAAGTTAACTAATAATTTAGTTGAAAAAATAATTTTTCAAGAAGGAGGCTTCAAGCCTTTACAAGAAATGTTTCCTAATTATTTAGAGTTAATAGTGGATAAAGATGATGTGGTTACTAATCACAATATGAGGTATGATGAAACGTTAAAATCTTTTGTTTCTGTTACTGAAAGTGATAAAGATAATCCAAAAGTATCAAAAGAATTACTAGATATTAAATTAGCTTTAGCTGAAATAGTAGAAGGAGGTTTATTATAATGGCTGCAATATATGCGGATTTAGTAGAAGCTGGAGAAAGAAGTCTTGACGGTAATAATGGTATTAAGAAAGTACCGGATAAATATATAAACAAAGTTAAAGAGATTTTACATGAAAGAGGAGTTTTATAACTTCTCTTTTTGTATATGAAAATAAAGAAGAAAAGAGGTAAAGAAATATGGAAAGAATTTTTAACAGTATTAAAATGGGAGTTGCCTTTATAGGCACAATGTTTACTTGGTTGTTTGGTACATGGGATACCGCATTAATGGTTTTAGTGTTTTTTATAGTATTAGATTACATTACAGGACTTGTTAGAGCCTACATTAATAAAGAGGTATCTAGTAATGTTGGGCTTAAAGGGATAGCTAGAAAAGCGGTTATCTTTGTGGTTCTTATTGTAGCAGTATTATTAGATAGACTATTAAACACTGGTAATTGGGTATTTAGAACATTAGTATGTTACTTCTATATTGCTAATGAAGGTATAAGTTTATTAGAGAATTGTGCAGGTTTAGGATTACCAATCCCAGAAAAATTAAAGGATGCATTAGCACAACTTAAAGAAGGCGAAAAGAAAGAGTTAAAACAAGAGTAGTCAAATAGGCTACTCTTTTAATTTTATAAAAAATAAGGAGTGATTTAAGTGATAATAGGTGTAGACAAAGGACATACAGTACAAAATGGTGGAGTCTGTGGGGCTTGTGGTTTATTAAAAGAGAGCGTAGAGAATAGACCTGTAGGAAATAAGGTTATAGAAAAATTAAGGATTTTAGGACATACAGTAATAGACTGCTCTTGTGATTACTCTAAAGATAGAGATGAACAGTTAGCAACTATAGTTAAAAAAGCTAATGCACAAAAGTTAGATCTATTCTTAAGTTTACATCTTAATGCAGGTGGTGGAACTGGAGCAGAGATATATACTACCAATACTAGTAGAGCTAAGGAAGAAGCTAAGAGATTAATAGAAACTTATTGCAAGAGAACAGGGTTTAGAAATAGAGGGCATAAGTATAAAGAACTATATGTATTAAGGCATACAGTAGCGCCAGCTATGCTTTTGGAAATGGCTTTTGTAGATACAGAAGCAGACTTTAAAAAGTGGAATGACTTAGGAGCAGAGTTAATAGCAAATGCAATAGTAGAAGGAATTACAGGGCAAGTAGTACAAGAAAAACCTGTAGAAAATAAACCTATAATTAAGGAGGAAGGAAAATTGTTGAAGAATTGTAAGAAGAACGTATTAAAATATGGAGCAAAGGGTACATATGTATTTTTAGCTCAATCAAGTATGAAAGCTTTAGGATTATATAATGGACCTATAGATGGTTCATATGGTCCAGCTAAGGGAAACGGAAGTTTTTATCAAGCTGTCGTAAATTTAAATGCTAAATTAGGATTTAAGAACGACAGTAATTTAGGTCCTGCATGTTGGGAGTATATTTTAAATAAATAATTGGTTATACTTATTAATAGTACTATACTTATAAAAGGCAGTAGGTAGGGAGTAATCCTTATCTGCTGACTTTTTATTATTTTGTGAAATGGTTGGCTTTGATATTATGTTGTGTAGAATAAAAATAAATTGAAGTATAAATATTCAATGTAGTATAATTAGATTAAAGGAGGTGAGAGTTTATGAATAAAGTGTTGGATGTAGCACGATATGTAATAAACTATGCGATAGAAAAAAGTCACCCTATAAGTAATCTTCAGTTACAGAAAATTTTATATTACATACAAGCATATTTTTTAGTCGAAAAAGGTGAAGTGTGCTTTAAAGAGAATATAATAAACTGGGTTTATGGTCCAGTGATTGTTGAAGTTTATGATGAATATAGATTTTATGGACCTAATAAAATTGATGATATTCAAAAAACTTATACTGATGTTAGTTTCAATTGCAAAAGCAGTAAAATAGAGATTAAACAAAAAGAGTTTTTAGATAATATAATTAAAAATGAAGATAAAGCATTGATAGATAAAGTGGTAGATAAATATATGGAATGGAGTCCATTTAAACTTGTTGCTAAAACACATGAAGAGAATCCTTGGAAATGTACAAGACAAAATGATATTATTAGTGTGCAATCAATAAAAGATTTTTATGTTAAGAATAAAAATAAAATATTGGAAGAGTAGATGTTATGCAAAAGAATTTATGTAATACAACTATAGAGATAATTTTAACAAAAATGAGTTCGGTAATACAAGATGGGACTTTGGATTCATTACTTGAAGAAATAATAAGATTTTATTTGATAAATAAGAGACATAGATATTCTGAAGTTGCTATTTTTGTTGGTAAGAAAGTTCTAAGTGATGAACAAGTAATTAGTTATATAACATTAAACTTAGATATGATAATAGAATATTTATCGATTAATCGTAAGATTGTAAATGAAATGATAGATAAAATAAAAAGTAATACAAGTTATGAAACACAAGAGTTCTCGTGCGATGATATTGAAATAAAACTGGGAAAACTTAAAGATCATTTGTTACTAGAGTTAGAGCGTATTAGATTTAGTATTAATCGTGAAAAAGTAATATCTACTAATATGGTTAATGAATTAAATAAGTCAGTATCAAGTGCGAAAGATAGGTTAGATGAAAGCACAAAACAGTTAGAAGATAAAATGAATAATAGTGTTGTTTCTTCTCTCGGAATATTCTCAGCAGTTATTTTATCATTTTTTGGAGGGCTTAGTGTTTTAGGAAGTGTATTTTCAAATCTATCAAGTGAAAAAGTTAGTATTTATAGATTATCATTCATGGCTAGCCTTACAGGGTTTATATTATTTAATGTGATTTTTTTATTGTTGTATGTACTTGGTAAAATATTAGATAAGAATATAGGAGGGGTATGTTCTTATGATGAATATTGGAACTACATTGATACTAAGAAATTTCACACAAAGCTATTAAGAAGAATAAAAATAGTTATAAAAAGATTTCCGATTATTATTATTTTTAATTTAATAATGATTTTATTAATGATAGGTATAGTTATTTCATATTTGATGAGAGCATAAATTCTATCTATATAAGATTTAAATAAAAGATAACACTATAAATGTGTTATGTTATTAATATCTAAATAAAAAAGACTAGGTCAACCTTATGGTTAATCTAGTCCTTTTTAATGTAAAAAATATAGTGATGCAAATCGGGAGTTTTCATTAATATTATAGCATGAACAAAGTTTGTTGAATATAAAAATGATAGGATATGGTTATTATCCTAGTCTTAAATTTTTTCGTCAAAAATTCGTCAAAAATTAATTTCATTTTCTTTCAAAAGTATTATTGTTGTAAATAAGAATAATGTTTTAAATATAGATATATTCAAAGTTTGTGTATTACCTTTCAAAAAGTTTCTTAGCGAAAACTATTTGCTAGAGAAAACAAGATAAGTGTTGAATAGATGGCTGTATCAGTGCTTTTGTTTACTCAAGAAATGTATTCGTCAAAAATTCGTCAAAAATAATGGCTAAAAAATTTTGTTGATTAATTGAGTAGCATTATCCATCATTTCATCAGTAACATGAGAATAAGTTTTCATTGTTTGTTCAACATCATGCCCCATAAGTTTAGCAACAGTTTTAAAGTCTACTCCACGAGAGATTAATGTTGTTGCATAAGTGTGCCTAAATTCATGAATGGATAAATCATAGCCAAGCTTTTTAGTATAGTTTCTTAATAGAGCTGTTAATCCAGAAATACATTTATAAACTATAACTCTATTGCTTATATCTATAGGGTTATGGTTTTTCCATTCTATTAAGAGTTTTTTTACAGATGGAGGTAATGGTACAACTCTATATGAGTTGGCTGATTTTAGTTCACCAAAACCAACTGTATTTTCATTTAGATTTTTCCATTGAATATCTATTGTTATAGTATTTTTGTCAAAGTCTATTTTATTCCATTTTAATCCTAGAATTTCTCCTATTCTAAGACCGCACATTCCAGCAAGTGAAAAAATAACTTTATATTTCATGTTTTTAGTTTTATTAATTAGATCATCAAGTTCATTTTTTGTTAGAGCTTTTTTAGTGCTAGGTTCTTTACATACTTTAATTTCAAGTTTGTTAGCTGGTGATAAGGGGATAATATTATATTTATTAACAGCGCTATTAAAAATTGCTGTGATTCTGTTTTTATAAGTTTTTATAGTTCCATACGCTAGTCCATTTCTTATCATGTCATCTATGCACCTTTGTAAATGCAGAGGTGTTATTTTTTCAAGCTCTAGATTATATATAGGCTTTAGATATTGGAAAGCCATTTTATATAGTCTTATAGTATTTTCTTGCATATGTAGTTTTAAATGCTCAAGATAAATATCTTTAAATTCTTCAAAGGTTAAATCTTTTAATTCTTGATTTAGATTTTTATTAACCTTCAAGTCTTGTACAACCTTTTCTGCTATTGGTTTAGCTTCTTTTTTTGTTTTAAAACCTTGTTTTGATTTCTGCTTCCATTTCCCATTTTCATCTTTATAGGAAATTATAAATTGCCATCCTTTATCTTTTTGCCTGTAAGTAATATTATATTCCATTTAATCATCTCCTTTATTCTTCTAACATTTTATCAACTTCTCGAAATAATTCTTCTAGAAAAATTAAGTCATCATATGTAAAAGCCTTACTGTCAAACTTAGTTCCATGATTGGTATGAATTACTCCATATTTTTTGTGTAATTCATAATACATTTTCTCTACTTCAAAATTTTCAAATTTCATAAAATCAACTCCTTTACGAATGTATGTTCTATTTGCTGCTAAAAAAAATTACCTTGAAAAGCACTTAAAAAATTTAAGTGTTCGTAATAATCTTTATTTTTAGAATCTATAAAATCTCTAAAGTTTGCAATAATATATTTATCAGAACCAGTCAAAAATCTAAAAGTAGTAAATCTTTTAAAACTAGAATATCTGTATTTAGCAGCTTGTGTTGATAAGTTGCAAAAAACTTCAATTTCATATGGATTATGAATATTTAATTCCTTTAAAATAGCAGGGTGAGCTAGAAATATACTTGTAAAATAGTTAGCTTCACTTTCCATAAAATCATATAAATCATCATCTGATTCAACCATAGAATTGATTTTATTATGTCTACAAAAAATATGCCCCAATTCGTGGACTATAGTCCATAGTATTCTTCTAGGGTTGGTGATAGTAATATCATTATAATAGATGATATATGCATTTAAACTAGGTTTATAATCACAACATCCATCATCAGAAGTGAAATAAGAAAACACTTGTGTCTTAGTTAAATTAAAGTCGTTCATAAATTGGCTATATGAAATAATTTTTATATTTGAGAAAGAATTTACTACAGTGTTTAAGTCAATAGGATAACTATTTAAACCTAAAGAGATATATAAGTCATTTACTAATTTGTGTATAAATTTATATCTAATCGTTAAAGTATTTTGCAAAAGCTGCTTCTAACACTTTCATCATATTTTCTCGTTCATCTTTAGGCATTTTTCTCCTAGCTCTTTCAATTCTTACAATATCACTATTAAACTCTTCTTCATTTTCATTTATACTTTTTTCATTTTGTAAATAAAAATCACTTACAGACACACCAATAGCTTTAGCAATTGATTCTAATATTTCTGTACCTACATTTGTTCTTTTATTGTTTTCTATAGAACTAAGATAACCACCAGTTATATTAGCAAGTCTAGCAACTTCATTTAATCCAAGTCCCTTTTCTAATCTAAGTTTTCTTATATTATCACCTAACAAATTTATTTCATTTTTACTATTAATAGTACTAGTTAATTCATCATCAAAAAAAGCACTTATTGGAACGTTTAAAGCCGAAGCAAGTTTTTCCAAGGTTTTTGTGCTAGGAGTAACTTTTTTTTCACCAAATATATCTCTTAATGTAGTTTGTGCAACACCAGATTCTTTTGAAAGTCTATACCGACTCCATCCTTTTTTGTTGATTTCAGATAATAACATATCTCTATTAAACATAATATTCACCTCGTATATACTGCGATATAATTTAGTATATTTAATCTTGAAAGATATGTCAAGATATTAAAAGTTATTTTTAGGAAAAGAGAGATATTTTTATATAATGGTTAATTTTAGCGCAGTATTTAAATTGATTATACTGCGATAATATTATATTATAATTTCAACGCAGTACTGCGAAAGAAAATATCGGAGGTGATTTTTATGGCTATAGGAAAGGCGATACTTTTAATAGCAAAAGAAAAAAATATTACAAAGTATAGAATTTCTAAACTTTCAGGAGTAACACAGACAACTTTAGGTGAGATAACAAATGGTAAAAACAAAAATCCTACAGTAGAAACACTTGAAAAGATTGCTAATGGAATAGGAATACCATTATCTGAACTATTAAGAAGGGCAGAAAAGATAAGTAAGGAGGAAACGAAAAATGAATAATTTAATGGTATTTGAAAACAAACAAGTAGAAGTATTTGAATGGAATAGGAGAGTATTATTTAATCCAAAACATGTAGGAGATTGTTTAGGAATTAAAAATGTTAATGACAACATTTCAAAAATGAATGAAAAACAAGTAATTAAGCTAACTAATTCTAAAATCGGTAATCCCGACTTTAGAAAATTACACAACACAGGAGAAAACTTTTTAACAGAAAGTGGAGTATATAAATTAATTTTCAAATCTAAAAAGAAAGAAGCTGAAAAGTTTCAAGATTGGGTAACAGATGAAGTCTTACCACAAATAAGAAAAACAGGTGGATATATACCTATAGAGAATGAGATGTCAGATGAAGAGTTTATGGCTAGGGCTTTAGAAGTTGCACATAGAACTCTAAGGAAAAAGGACGAGCTTTTAAAAGCTAAGGATAAAGAACTTGAAGAGAAGAATAGATTTTTAAATCAAATATCAGCAAGTTCAAATTCAGTTTTGGTTAGAGATGTAGCACATTTAGCAACTAAACATAACTTGAAAATTGGAGAAAAAAGACTTTGGAATAAGCTTAGAGAATGGGGCCTTATTCAAAAAGCTTCAACTAAACCAATGCAAAAATCTTTAGAGCAAGGTTTATTTGAAAAATCAGAATTTGTGATTCAAAGAGGTTATGGAGTAGAAACCAAGTTTACTACAAGAGTTACAGGAAAAGGTCAAATTTACATTATAGAAAGGTTATTGAAAGAGCAAACGTCAAAAATTTATTAGGAGGAATAACTTATGGAAAATGTAAAAACTCTTATAAGAAGAGATGCATTAGCAAAGCGTTGGGGAGTTACTACTAGAACAATTATAAAGTATGAAGAAATAGGACTTTTAACTAGAAATCCTCATTTTGATATACCATTTTACTATTTAACAGAGGTTGAGGAAATAGATAATTATAAACCTAATCCATTATCGCCAAGAGAAAGAAGAAAGCTAGAAAAGGAAAATGAACAATTAAGAAATGAAAGAGATGCACTTAAAGAAATGTTATCTAAAGTAGCAATGATAGGTGTAGAAAGTATGAATGTTTTAACCAGCTTGGAGATATAAAGATTACAGAATAATTATTAACAAAAATGTGGATAAGCTGTTAATAAGTTGTTGGTAAGGTTGTTTATAACAAATAAGGAGGTAATTTAATATGACAGATAAAGATAGAATAGAAGCTCTCGAGAAGAAGGTGCAGGAGTTAGAAGAAAAGATTAAAAGTAAAAATGTATCTGATTGGCATAGTACATCTGTATATTTAGATGAAAAACTATCAGAAATATTTAAGAATCCATTTGAAGCTTCTAGAGTAAAGAGTGCCATTACTACCTTGATAGGTAAAAGTTTTGGGAAACGTACAGTAATGACAATGAGAAGTGAAGAATTAGAACAAGCTAATAGTTTGATTGAGTATATTTTAGATTTTATTAGAGAAACAAAAGCTGGATATAAGGAGGTATAAACATGACAGAAACAGGATATCTAATTTCAAGAGGTTTAACAGTAATCTTTTTAATTATTGTCTTTCTAGTAGGAGTATTTTCTTATCAAGATAGTACAAGAAGAATAGACAAGCTTAGATTTGGATTTTTAACAGTAGGTAGTATGTTAAGTCTACTATTTGCTTTAAATGTTTAGGAGGGATAGCAAATTGAAGAAGCTTAAGAAACTAACTAGAGATCAAAAGAAGTTTTTAGAGAAAGAAAGATTAAATCCTAATGACTTCTTAATAGAAAGAGCAACACCAGAAGAGTATGTATTTTATAACAAGTATACAGAAGCATTATGGACTTATGACAGAACTATGGGGGTATGGCTATGAGTAATATTGATTTAGTTCATGCAGCATATGTACAAAGAAAGGTACAAGAAGCAGAGCGAAGAAGATGGGCAGATGTTATTAAAGAAGAAGTAAAAAAAATAAAAGGTTGCAAACCAGCCGACCAAAGCATAGAGAGCAACCATAAAGACATTATAGACAGTATACCACCAGGAACAGATTTAGACAATGACCAGTTATATGACATAGAGAGTGGACAAACTATCAGGGACCTATAGGAGGGGATTTAATGAAAGCTATAGATGTTCTAATAGCTACAATAAATGTACAACTAGCAGAGTTAAATAAATCTGAATATAAGATTTATGATGCAGATAACCAAAACTACTATATTACTCAAGTTAGATATGACAAGCAGGATGATAGATTATATTTTGATAGCCAGGAGGATAGATAAATGTCAGAAGAAGTTAAGAAACTTAATATATTTCAGAAGCTTCAAAAAGCAAGAGTGGAGCTACAAAAAAGAGACATTAAGAAAACAGGATATAACAAGTACAGTAATTACTATTACTTTGAATTAAGTGATTTTTTACTACCAATTAACGAGATATGTAACCAGGTTGGATTATATTCGGAGTTCCAATATACCAATACAGAAGCTACGTTAACTATTTATGATACAGATAATACAGAACATTTTAGAGTATGGACTACTCCGGTTGAAGTAGCAATATTGAAAGGATGCAGCACTATTCAGAATATCGGTGGTACACAAAGTTTTGCAAGAAGGTATCTTTACATGATGGCTTTTGAAATAGCTGAAAGTGATGCAATAGATAACGGAAGTGTGGATCAAGATGCAGAACTAGGAAAGCAAAAAATTAATAAAGCCAGTGTATTAACTATTAATGGCTTAATAGATGAAACTAAAACGGATAAAAAGAAGTTCTTAGAATGGGCAGGAGTAGAAAAGGTAGAGGACATAACTAATAATGCTCTTGGAACTTGTATCAATATGCTTAATAAGAAAAAGAAAGACTTGAATGAAGCTATTGAAAGAAAAAAGCGTGAAGCAGAACTTGCTAGACAACAAGAAAAACTTCAAAAGGATTTAGAAAATAAACAAGAAGATTTTGAATTTTAAAGGGGATATGAGAAATGAAAGAGATTATTGTAAATACACAATTACCAGTAATAAAGACTAATTTTGAAGAAGTTAAGGAAAGTTTGATTGTAAACCTAGAAAAGTACAAAGGGATTGTAGTAACAGAAGAAAATCAAAAAGATTGCAAAGTGATGCAAAAAGAATTAGCAGGTCTTAGAAATCAAATAGATACAGAGAGAAAAGCTATTAAGAAGCAAGTTGAAGCACCAATAAAGAAATTTGATACAGATGTAAAAGAACTTGTTGGAATAATAACAGAAATTGAAAAGCCAATCAAAGAAGGTATTAAAGTATTTGATGATAGACGTAAAGAAGAAAAGAGAAAATTTGCAGATGTGAAGATATTTGAGATTTGCCAAAAGCTTAATTTAGAAAAGAAATATGCAGATCAACTTACAGTACTAGATAAGTATTTAAATTTAAGTGCTAGTGCAAAAAGTGTAGTAGAAGATATAGAGCAAAGAGCAGAAGTATTAAAGCAACAACAAAACATGGATAAGGTTAGAGCAGAAATGGTTAAAGCAAATATAGAAAGTGCATTAGAAACAGTAAATCTAACTCTAAAAACTCCATTAGAATACAAAGATTTTGAGAAGTATCTTACTTTAGGTTGGGATGGTCCAAGAATAGTAAGAGAAATTAATGAGAGAGCAGCACAAATAAGACAAGCTGAAAAAGCAGCAGAGGAAATGGTAACTAAGAAAATTGAGGAAGAAAAACAAAAAGAAGAAGTACAAATACCTATGGACTTAAAGCCAAAGGCTCCAGAAGTTTCTAAGGAAGTAAATAAAGATGAACCAATGTTCTTTGTAGATGTTTATGTAGAGAGTGATTATGAGCGTATACAAGCCTTAAGTAAGTATCTACAAGCAAATGGATATAAGTATGAAGTTCATAACAAGGGTAAAGTTAAGTAATCCTTTAGGGGGTGACTATGTGTGCAAAGGATTTATAAAGCTTGATAGGTCTATATTTGAACATTGGATATTCCAAGATGCAGAGAAGTTTAGGGCATTTGTGGATCTCATCCAATTAGCAAGATGGAAAGAAGAAAAGTTACTTATAGGTAATGAATTAGTAATCATTCCTAGAGGAAGTTATTACACATCTGAGCTTAAATTAGCTGAAAGATGGGGATGGAGTAGAAAGAAAACTAGAGAGTTTCTTAAGCTACTTGAAACAGAAGAAATGATAACTAAAAAGGGTACAACAAAAGGTACAATGCTAACCATTGAAAACTATAGGTTTTATCAAGATGAAGGGACAACAAAAGATACATCAAAAGAACAACAAAAGAACAGCGAAGGATACATCAAAGGAACATCAAAGGGACACCAAAAGAACAACGAAGGGTACACAAAAGAAGAAAGTAAAGAAAATATAAGAAATTATAAGAATGATAAAGAAGGAAAAGAAAGAGAAGAAGAATCATCCCTTCCACCTCTTTCCTATCCTACCCCTATTCATAAATTAGCTTTTGATAACTTTGGAGAGGTTAGTTATAGAACTTGGATTGATGGAGCAGATATTAAAGAAGATGGTGAGTTAATCATTATTACAGTAGAAGAGTTTAAGAAAAAGATTGTACAGGATAGATATGGACCACAAATAGCTTTATTAACTGGAAAGAAAGTAAGTGTAAATGAATTATAAAGATCAATACAAACAAGATATAGTTCTATACAACAGTATAGTAAATAGATATAGAAATCTTAAAGAGAATGATATATCAGGAGCCTATCAGCTAATGAAAGATGCACATATAGTATCAGAGCGTTGGAGCGTTATAAGAGAGGATTATAGAAAACTGTTAAAGCGTGGTGAGAAGGCAGAGGAGAAAGATAGGCTTGAAGATATGTGCAAGTTTTTAAAAGAAGTTCATACAGATGCAAGAATGGTTTGGAAGCAAGGTAAAGAAGATTTAAGAAATAATAGAGAAGATATTTAGGGAAATGATAGATTTCAGCAATAGCTGTACCTATATATTATCAATTGATATTCAATTAAGAAAGGAGAAAAACAATGGAAAACATGATTAACTTAGAAAGCTTTGCAGATGGAGCTTTAGCAGAAAAGGTAAATATGGCATTAAAGGAGGTATTAGCAAACATAACAGATCCTAACACAGAGTACAAGACTAAAAGAAAATTGACAATTGATATGACTTTTACAGCAGGGGAAGATAGGGAACTTACAGAGGTAGATATTATTGCTAAAACTAAGTTGGCACCAGCTAAGCCATTAAACACAAGAATAATAATTGGAACAGATGGCAAGGGTGGAGTATTAGCAAGTGAATTTAAAAAGCAAATACCAGGGCAAAGTGCAATGAGAGTTGATGAATCAACTGGAGAAATTATAACAACAGCAGAAGAAAAAGAAATAGATTTAGACGGAATTAGATTAGTTAAATAATTTATAAAAACAATGCCATGGCAAGGGGCATAAACCTTGCACATTAAATAAAAAGGTGGAATAAAAAATGATTAATCAAGAAGCATTAAAGTATTTAGTAAATTTGGGAGAGGAAAAGGATCCAATAGTAATGTTGGACCAAGGAACATTTACAAAGGCAAGCTTAAGCAGAGTAAAAGAAGCAAAGGCATCAGTATTAACAGTATCAACTTTAACTGGATTAGTAGACTATATTAAGTCAGATTTAGATAAGCTACCAGAAAAACTATTAATACAAGTTATATCTCCAAGAGAGGTAGCTCTATATAGTCCTTTAAATGCAGATAGAGAAAGAGAACAATATATATCTGCAGAAGCGATTTTACCAGATAACGTTGTATATGACAGATTTATAGGAACAGAACAGTTTAATATTATGTTGCAAAGTGCATTTGTAGATGTAGGAACTAAATCAGCATTACTTAAGTATACAGGACTTATACAAGATGAAGCTGTAAAGACTATTGGTGATGATGGAGTAAGCCAACAAGTAACAGTTAAAACTGGTGTAGCAAGTGTAGGACAAGCTATTGTGCCTAATCCAGTTGAATTAGCACCTTATAGAACATTCCCAGAAGTAGAACAACCAATAAGTAAGTTTATATTCAGAATGCAAGAAGGTCCAAGAGCAGCACTTTACGAAGCTGATGGAGGAGCATGGCGAAATAAAGCAATTTTAAGTATAAAGGAATACTTACAAGAAGAGTTAAAAGAGTTAGAAAACATTGAGATAATAGCTTAATTAAGAGAGGGGATAACTTCCCCTCTTAATATAAGAAGGTGAATTATGAGTAAATATTTAAGTCATAAAACTGTAGTAGATGGAATTACATTTGATTCTAAAGATGAGGCTAAATATTATGAGGCGTTAAAGATAAGAAAGTACAGAGGAGAAATACAAAACTTTGAGTTACAACCAAAGTTTACATTAATACAAGGGTTTAAAAAGAACGGAAAAACTTATAGAGCAATTACATATACTCCAGACTTTGTTATATACCACAATGATAATAGTGAGGAGTATATAGATGTAAAGGGAATGACAACACAACAAGGTGAGTTAAGAATAAAATTATTTAATCATTTTTATAGAGATTTGAAGCTAAGTATAGTTTCTAGAAATCTTAAATATGGTGATGAATATGGATTTATAGATTATTACGAGTTACAGAAAATAAGGAGAAGGAATAGGAGGGCATCTAATGAATAAAGTTATACTTATTGGAAGACTAACCAAGGAGCCAGAGTTGAGATATGCAGCAGGAAGTGGAACAGCAGTTACTAGATTTACAATAGCGGTAAATAGACAATTCAAGAAAGATGAAGCCGATTTTATTAATTGTGTAGCTTGGAAGAAGACAGCAGAAACAATAGCACAGTATTTTACCAAAGGTAGACTAATAGCGATAGTAGGACATATGCAAACAGGAAGCTATGATGCACAAGATGGAACAAAGAGATATACAACAGATGTTGCAGTAGAGAGCTTTGAGTTCATAGGAAGTAATGGACAAGCTAGTAACCAAGGAAATACGCAAGAGAGCACTCCTTTTGATGGTGGTTGGGACATGGAAGCTGATATTACTCCAGTAGATGATATGGGAGATATGCCTTTCTAGTATGGAGCAGATAGGATTTAACTTTATTAGATTAAAGGAAGACTGTACAGAACTTAATAGTAAATTAACTAAAGGTTCTGTATGGAGCTTCATATTTGAACAGGAGAATAATTACATTATACAACTGGATGGAGTGTATTATGGTCCATTAAAAAATAGTTGTGAAAGGATATGAGGAAATGAACGTAAATGATGCTGCTATTAAAGCAAAGATAAGAGAGTATAGGAAAGATAAAGTATTGAAAGCTACAGCACTAAGAAAGCTAAAAAAAGAATTTGGAGTTAGCGACAAGGTGCTAGATGAATTTTGGATAGAAGTTAAGCAGGAGAAGAAAGCAACTAGCAATACAGCTAAGAAAGAAGATAAGATTATTAAAACTACAAAAGAAAAGCTAATAGCAAGTGAGGAAGTAACTGTAGGGAAGATTAAACAAAGCCTAGGAGAAGCAAAAGGACAAGCAGAGGATACATGCATCAACAAAGATTTAAAGGTACTTAAAATGACTGTAAAAGGTAAGTATGGAACTTATGAAAAAGAAGGGACTAAAGTTAAAGTTGGAGAGTTAGAATTTAAAAATGAACAGGACATTGAGAATTATAAACAAAGAGAAATGGCTAGATTCTTAGCAGAACTTGGTGAGATTCTTGATGTAATGCTAATGGAAGTATAAAGGTTAATGGTACAAGCTTAACCAAGTTAAAGTTAAGAGAAAAATATTAACCTTAGAAGAAAGGAGTAACAAAATGTATTTTATAGAGATTTTATTAGGATTATCGGTATTTACACTTATATTTAGTTTTATTCCAGCTCTATTTATAAAGAATAATAAGATTATTCATTTAATGCTTACTATATCAGTTGTGTCAGTAATTCTAATAGCAATGTGTTTATTTTTATATATTTGTAATGCTCTTATGACTTGTATAACCATATGGTTTGGTAATTGGTAAGTCGTAATTGCAAGAAAGTGAGAACTATATGGTTTATAGATTTAATAAGGAAAAATTCAATAAAAAAGCTGATAGAGGTGTTAAGAAGATATTATCTAAACATTTGGATTATATAGATGGATTAGAAGTTAAGTTTGAAGATGGAGAGAAGTGGGGAATAGTAGACGGGTATGTTGTAGAAAGAGAACAGTATTGTTTATATCCAGTTAGCAAAGAATGGTGCATTACAGAAGAACAATTAAGCCTAGTATAAGGGATAGGAGGAGAATCTGCTTATGATACAAATTTTAGAGCTATTCGGGGGGATAGGTTCTCCAAGAATAGCGTTAAGGAATTTAGGAGTACCAGTAAAAGCAATAGATTATGTAGAAATAGATGAAAAGGCAGTAAGATCATATAATGCTATGTTTGAAAAAGAATTAGAATATAAAACTCAAAGTGTAGTTGGATATAATCTTAAGCCAGACATACTAATTCATGGTAGTCCTTGTCAAGATTTCTCGATAGCAGGGAAACAAAAAGGGGCTGATGAAGATTCAGAAACTAGGTCAAGCCTTATGTGGGAAACAATTAATATTATTAAACAAATGGGTGAATGGAAGCCTAAAGTTGTAATTTGGGAGAATGTGAAGAATGTTCTTAGTAAGCATATGAAACATAACTTTAACAGATATTTGGAAGAGTTAGACAAGCTAGGATATACAAGTAATTTTAAAGTATTAAATGCCATGGATTATGGATTGCCACAGGATAGGGATAGAGTGTTTGTAATAAGTTGCCTAGATGGTACATTCTTTAACTTTGAAACTTTAGAGCATAAGCAAATGAGGAATATTAAAGAGTTCTTAGAAGATACAAGGGAAGAAAAATATATTGTATCTCAACCAAGTATGATTAAGAAAATTAACTCTAATGATGGAAGCTTTGGAGGAAGGGTACAAGTAATAAAAGATAGGTGTTGGACTATTACAACTAAGCAAATGAGGTGCCCTAATAGTGGAGTTATAGATTTAGGAGATGGACGATATAGATATCTTACAGAACGTGAATGTTGGAGATTACAAGGGTATTCAGATGAAGATTTTGAAGCAGCCTTAAAAGTACATCCAGGTAAAGAAGGGAAATTGAATGGAGCACTATATAAACAATCAGGTAACTCGATACCAACTGTATTTTTTGAAGCTATATTTAAACAGTTACTAGATCTTAATATGTAGAAATTGTGAAGAAAAGAGAGGAATGAAAATAATGATTAAATATGAAATCAAACCAGTCGTATGTGATTATGGAATTTTTGAAAATGGAGAACTTAAATTAATACTAAATTGTAGGAGCAATGCGCAAACAATAGTAAATATACTTAACGCTGATTTAGAGAAGAAAGAGTATGCAGTGTTAATGAAAAGGGAAATTAATATTGAAAAAGTTACTACTTTTGATAATAGGAAAGTCGTTGAATAAGTCACAATGCGTAGAAAGGAAGATATAAATGAGTTGCTATAGTTGTTTACATTCCAAAATGTTAGAAAATCCAATAAATTATGGTGAGTATTCAGTATTTGGTTACTGTTATAAAGATGGAGAAAACCAAAAGCATCCGATATATTTACCAGATGGTTCATGTAAGTATAAAAAGGCTAAGGAAAATGATGTAAAACCTAACGAAGAAGAAGTATTAGGCTTAGGACAAATTAAATTTAGTATTTAATTGAATAAAAAGCTAAGTAATATGTAGAAAGTGCGACAGAAATGTTATTTGAAAATTGAATAATACAGTATTGGATAAAGATGTTATAATAATATTAAGTTACAGATAGATAAATTAGAATTTACAAAGGAGATTACAGATGAAATTGTTTTTATGTTCACACTTTTCAAGTGTAGGAAATCTGATAAAAGAAGAACTTGAAAATAAGAAAGTTGCATTTATTCCGACAGCTTCAATTCACGAAGGCTATACAGGTTATGTGGGTTCCGCTAGAAAATTATTCAAAAAAATAGGGTCAATATTAACAGAAATTGATATTTCAAAGGAGGAATATTCAACAATTAAATCTGTTTTCGAAGAAGCAGATATTATTTATTTTACTGGTGGAAATTCATTTTTTCTTATTGACCAATTACGAAAATCGGGAGCCGATGAATTGCTGAAGAGAGAAATGACGAATGGAAAACTAATGATTGGTGAGTCGGCAGGCGCAATTATATGTGCTTCAACAATCACATATATTGAACAAATGGATGAGAAACCAGAGGATTATTCACAAGAAGATGATAAGGGTCTTAATTTAGTTGATTTTTATGTCCTTCCACATTATCTTACTGCACCATTTAAGAAAGTTACCGAAAAGATATTGGCTGAATTTTCGGATTTGAATATTTGCCCAATTAACAATCATCAGGCAATTATCGTGAATGATAAATCTTCAAAAGTAATTTGCATTGATTAGTTTACAAATTCCAGTTTATTGATTAGCTTATTTAAGAGATAAAGAGAAGAAAACTAAAAATATGATAAAAATACTGTATTATTCAAAAATGAATTTACAGTATTTTTTTATTCGCAATTCTAAGAAAGTATGAAATAAGGAGGGATAGTATGGATAAAGATCTATTCAGAAGAACAGAAGGACTTTTATATGATTATAATAATTTAGTTACACAAATAGAGTTGTTAAAACTGGATATAGAAGATATGGAAAGAGAATATGCAGGTTGCGGAGCGATAGAGTATAAAGAGAAAACAGGAGGAACGAATAAATTTAATAGTAGCGTAGAAAATGAAGTATTAGAAAAAGAAAGAATATTAAAGGCTTATAGTAGTGATTTAAGTAGAAAAATTAGGTTAAAAAGAAGAATAGATGCAGCAATAGAGAACTTAAAGCATGAAGAGAGAAAGTTGATAGAGTTAAGATATACAAATAAGAGAAAGTTAAGTTGGGAGCAAACAGCGTATATATTAAATTTTAATGAGGATTATTGTAGAAAAGAGTTAAGACCAGAGATAATAAAAAAGATGGCAGATATGATATTTTATAATCCATATAAACAAGAAAGATTTAATGTATAAAATTTTACCCCCCGTTTTACCCCCGTTTTACCCCCGAAATACCCCCTATTATTTGTGATAATATAGTAATCGTAGAAAACGTGGACAGGTTTTCATATGTCATGTTGTGACCTCCTTGGATTTTTAGACACCTAGTGTAAAAGCTAGGTGCTTTATATTTATATTTATAAATGCTATAATTTAGAAAAATGAAAATTCTAGGGGGAAAATATGGATATACAGAGAATTATAGAAGTTATAAAAAGTGAGAAATCAAATGCGAGATTATTTTTTACAAGAAAAAGGGGAATAAGATATATAAGCTATTCACCGGAGATTGAGAGTGATTTACAAGAAACACTTAAAGAATTAATAGTTGATTACTTAAAACAATATAATAGTATAGATCAAATAGAATTTAGTCCTTTAGGCTATAGAGAGGAAACGATAGAGACTTGCAATGTTGAATACATAAGTAATTTTCTAGATGTAATAAATAGTTATGAAGATGGAATTGTAAATAGGGAAATTCCAAAAGATATAATTAATAATTTAAATTTTTATTGTTTAGTTATCGAGTATAATGAAAATGGAGAAGATAAAGAAATAAGGTTATTTAGACGGGTAACAAAATTTAAGAGACTGTCGACAAAAGGTATGATGGGTTCAATAAAAAATAATAAATTTAGCAAATTGGATGCTTCATTATTAGGAATAGATGGAGATATAGATATAGTTGTTGCAGGGGATGAGGTTCTGATTTTAAATCATATATCTTTAGAAAGAATCTTTTCTATATCAAATCAATATGTGGAAAGGGCACAAGAAGCTATTGATATAATTCGCGATGCAGATAGAGTAACTAATTTTGAGCAATTTGAAGAAGATGCTTTAAATGATGGTAGAATAACTCGTACACTAACTAAAATGTTAAATGAAGAAGAAAGATTAGAAAGATGTTTTGAAAATTTCGGGAATATAATTAATGTAATTGAACTTTTTGATTTAGATATAAATATACAAAATGAAAATGGTGTTGATAAAGTCGTTTA
>ERZ779643.362-NODE-362-length-39980-cov-3.232987_pt1 | contig 39980 bp, 30 predicted proteins | sample MGYA00511564_ERZ779643 | MGnify/ENA primary metagenome ERZ779643 (study PRJEB29588, sample SAMEA2147114) | human gut metagenome | biome: human gut; feature: human-associated habitat; material: faeces | place: Denmark | collected 2008/2010 ...
AAGGAAGGATATAAATTATCCGTTACTCCCAGTCTCATCACGCTTACCGCTTCTCAACCGAACGGGTTCTTCTACGGCGTACAGACACTTTATCAGTTACTCCCTCCGGCGGTTTACGGAAACCAGTTGGATAAGAAAGCAAACTGGTCGGTTCCTGCTGTAGAAATAGAAGATTCGCCCCGTTTTGTTCACCGCGGACTGATGCTGGATGTTTGCCGCCATTATGTACCGATTGACTATATTTACAAGTTTATCGACTTGCTGGCAATGAACAAAATGAACGTCTTCCACTGGCATCTGACGGACGATCAGGGATGGAGAATCGAAATCAAGAAATATCCTAAATTGACAGAAATCGGTTCTAAACGTGAAAAGACATTGGTAGACTATTACTATGTAAATTATCCGCAAGTATTCGACGGAAAAGAACACGGAGGGTATTACACACAGGAACAAATCAAAGATGTAGTAGCTTATGCTGCAAGTAAATATATCAACGTTGTTCCCGAAATAGAAATGCCGGGACATGCGTTGGCTGCACTGGCTGCCTATCCGGAACTGTCATGTGATTCTACACAGACTTATAAAGTATCTCCTACATGGGGTGTATTCGAACAGGTGTTCTGTCCGAGTGAAACAACTTTCAAATTCTTTGAAGGAGTGATGGATGAAGTAATTGAATTATTCCCTAGCGAATACATTCACATCGGTGGCGACGAATGTCCCAAGACAGCATGGAAGAACAGTGCTTTCTGCCAGCAGCTAATCCGCCAGTTAGGACTGAAGGATGATACGGCTCCCAGCAAGACAGACGGAATAAAGCATAGTAAAGAGGATAAGTTGCAGAGCTATTTCGTTACCCGCATGGAAAAGTATCTGAATAGTAAAGGCAGAAACATCATTGGTTGGGATGAAATCCTCGAAGGTGGTCTGGCTCCAAATGCGACTGTTATGTCATGGCGTGGTGAAGCAGCCGGATTCAAATCAGCCCGTATGGGGCATGATGTCATCATGACACCGGGCAATTATATGTATTTCGACTTCTATCAAGCTGATCCCCGACATCAACCGGTAGCCATTGGCGGATATACGCCGATCCGGAAAGTATATAGTTACAATCCGATCCCTCAGGATTCGCTGACAGCCGAAGAAGCCAAGCATTTCCTGGGTGTACAAGCGAATACGTGGACTGAATATATTCCTACTCCAGAACACTTGGAGTATATGATGTTCCCTCGTGCCCTCGCTGTAGCAGAAATCGGTTGGACTCCGCAGGAAAAACGGGATTGGCAAGATTTCAAACCACGTGTTAATGCACACATCCCAGTCCTGCAACGGATGGGCTTGAATCCTTTCCCGCTTTCCAATGAACTGGAATTTGACATGGTTGTAGATACAGTCAAGAAGGAAATCCGCGTAACCATGGATGCCGAGAAATATCCGGCTGAAATCCACTATACAACAGATGGAACAACCCCGACATCGTCCTCTCCTATCTATCAGGAACCGATTGTTGTCAAAGATTCGGCTAAAATTGTAGCAGGCATCTTCGTGAACGGTCAGTTACAGGACCGAGTTTCCGAGCAGCGCGTAGATTATCACAAAGGAATTGGGAAAAGCATCCACTTCAACAGCCGTCTGTACCCGGGTTATATGGCCGGAGGCATGAATGCCATTATTGATGGTTACCGAGGAGGACTGACATATCTTGACCAGCGTTGGCAGGGTTACACAGACAATTTAGACTGTGTCATTGATCTGGGCGAAATCATGGATCTGCATCAAGTATCTTCGAAATGGATGCAACTGAAAGGTCCTTGGGTGTATCAGCCTGAACAGGTAGAAATCCTGACATCCGAAGACGGGAAGACTTTCACATCGCAAGGAATTATTCCAACTACCGTTTCCCGCGAAAATCCGGATCTGATTTTCCAGGAATATACCTTCAACGGAAACTGGAAAGCACGCTATTTACAAGTAAAAGCGAAAAATAAGCCTAATGGCGGATTTATTTTCGTAGATGAAATCGTCATCTGGTAATTAACATACATATATTTTAAACACAAATAAACAGACAAACATGAAAAAACAATTATTGACGCTCTTGTTGTGTGGCGGAAGTTTCGCCTTCGCACAGCAGCCTGTCGATTATGTCAATCCATTTATCGGAACCAGCAATTTCGGAACTACGAACCCCGGAGCTGTCTGTCCCCAAGGAATGATGAGTGTGACGCCTTTTAATGTCATGGGGTCAGAAACCAACGAGTTTGATAAAGACAGTCGGTGGTGGTCAACACCCTATACATCCGACAATGACTTCTTCACCGGATATGCTCACGTTAATCTGAGCGGTGTAGGTTGTCCCGAATTAGGAGGATTATTATTGATGCCGACTTCCGGAGAGCTGAAAGTAGATTACCATGAATATGGCAGCCATTATGAAAAGGAAGTAGCCCATCCGGGATATTACAGTAATATGCTGACTAAATATAATATCAAGACGGAAGTCACAGCTACGCCCCGTACAGGATTAAGCCGCTTTACTTTTCCGAAAGGACAAGGGAATATCCTGCTCAATTTAGGAGAAGGTCTGACCAACGAAACCGGTGCAACCGTCCGTTTTGTCAGTGATACAGAAATCGAAGGAAGCAAACTGATGGGAACATTCTGTTATAACCCACAAGCAGTCTTTCCGATTTATTTCGTTATGCAGGTCAACAAGGCTCCGAAGGAAAAAGGATATTGGAAAAAGCAACGCGAGATGAAAGGTGTAGAGGCTCAGTGGGACGCTGATGCAGGTAAATACAAACTGTACACGAAATATACCCGCGAAATCAGTGGAGACGATGTAGGTGTCTGGTTCAAATACGATGTAGCCGAACAGGAACAGATCGAGGTAAAGATCGGTGTTTCATTTGTCAGCATCGAGAATGCCCGCGAGAACTTGAAAGCCGAACAACCGGGTTTCGATTTCGACAAGATTGCTTCTGCTGCCCGCGATAAATGGAATGACGATTTATCACGCATCACAGTAGAAGGCGGAACGAACGATGAAAAGACAATCTTCTACACAGGTCTGTATCATTTGCTGATTCATCCGAATATTTTACAGGACGTCAACGGCGAATATCCGAAGATGGAGAGCCTGGAAGTGGGTAAGACAAGCGGTAACCGTTACACAGTATTCTCGTTGTGGGATACTTACCGCAATGTCAGTTCACTCATGACTTTGCTGTATCCGGACCGTCAGTTGGATATTATCCAGACTATGATTGATATGTATAAGGAAAACGGATGGTTACCGAAATGGGAACTCTACGGTCGGGAGACATTCACCATGGAAGGTGATCCTTCTATCCCTTATATCGTAGATGCCTGGATGAAAGGCTTACGTGATTTCGACACGACAACAGCCTATGAAGCCATGCGTAAAGGAGCTACAACTCCTGGCGAATTTAATCTGCTTCGTCCGGATGCCAATGATTATTTCTCATTAGGTTATGTTCCGTTGCGCGAACAATATGACAACTCTGTTTCTCATGCTTTGGAATATTATCTGGCCGACTGGAACCTCAGCCAGTTTGCAGCAGCTTTGGGAAAGAAAGAAGATGCGAAATTGTTCTATGACCGCTCAATGGGTTACAAACATTACTATTGTAAAGATTTCGGTACATTACGTCCGATTTTGCCGGATGGTAAATTCTATGAACCTTTTGATCCGAAACAGGGCGAAAACTTTGAGCCAAGTCCGGGATTCCACGAAGGAAATGCTTGGAATTATACCTTCTATGTACCGCACGACATCAAAGGACTGGCTAAACTGATGGGAGGAAGCAAGAAGTTCGTCAATAAATTACAGGGCGTTTTCGACGATGGAAATTATGATCCTGCCAACGAACCCGATATCGCTTATCCGTATCTGTTCAGTTATTTCAAAGGGGAAGAATGGCGTACTCAGAAAGAAGTGCACAAGATTCTGAAGAGTGGCTATCACAATGCTCCGAATGGTGTACCTGGAAACGAAGATGCCGGAACCATGTCTACATGGGCGATCTTCTCGATGATGGGATTTTATCCGGCCTGTCCAGGTGATGCTGATTATGTACTGACGTCACCGGTATTCGATAAGATCACGATTCATCTCGACAAGAAATATTATCCGGCAGGAGATTTGGTAATCGAAGCTTCACACGCTACACCTGAATCCATCTACATCCAGTCGATTCAGGCAGGTGATAAGAAGTTAAAAGGTTATACCATCTCTCATCAGGATCTGGTAAAAGCCGGAACTCTGAAGTTCACATTAGGCGATCAGCCTAAGAAATAAAAAAAGAATCATTTCCATTCATGCTCGCATTCTTGAAAGAGAACAAGTATGAATGGAAATGATTCCCGTTTATTTCAAAAACAATTCTCGAGAGTTTTTTATGCGACGGCTAAAAACCGTTTTCCTCTTCTTCCCTGAGAAAATTATTCATCATCCTTTTCCCCTAGTTTTTTCTCGATAATAAATGCCAGGATCAGTCCCAGACCACCGCACAACAATACCGACGCTCCATACGCCATAGAAACCATTTGCCAGTCACCCTCGAAATTTACACATACAAACGTATGGAAAATAAAACCGATCAACAAGCCTAATCCTAAACCAGCCATCAGGCAACCTATCTTCAAAGCACTGAAGGATACCCGTTTTTGCGCAAAGCTTGGCAACTGAAGTTTCCCGTCCAATACAGTCCAATCTACTTTTTCCGATAATTTCTCAATAATCATCAGCCGTTCTTTCTTATGAACGAACAATTCAAACAAACTGTAAATTCCGTAACAAATGATTCCGACAACCAGCGGAATAGAAATAAAATCCATCATAATCGTTTCTGTTATTTTTATGTTATTAATACCTTTGTTTTTCGAAGCTTCTGTAATATGGACGCAAGAGAAACAGAATGGTTACAACTTTCAGGCAATTTTTTTGGGGTAGCCGCCCCTTGTAAATTTGTTTTTGCCTGTCAGAAACTTTCCACTCTGCCGGGGGAAAACTTCTTTCCCTATTATATATTCTTTAGTTCACGTCGTGGATTACTTAGTTCACGCCGGGGTTTAAGTAGTTCACGCCGGGGTTTACTTAGTTCACGCCGTGAACTAAAGAATTACATATAGGATCCGGAAGTTTGTAACCAGGGTTACAGACTTTATCTCCGGGGGAAAATGCGGTATCCCGTTCAAATTATTTTGATAAAGCCATGTAACCTTTCCGGCAAGCCTGCGTCAATCATTATGAAATGGAAGGATTATCGGATACATATTATATCAACCGGATTCTGGCAGGCGATACCAGTTGCTTCGCCTGTCTGCTGGATAAATACAGCCAACCGTTGTTTGCTCTGATCTTTCGGATTGTACAAAACCGGGAAGATGCAGAGGAACTGACGGAAGATGTATTCATCAAGGCATTCCGACAATTGGAATCTTTCCGCGGAGAAGGTAATTTTGCCAATTGGTTGTACCGGATTGCTTACAACATGGCGATATCGGCTGTCCGAAAAAAGAAGATGGAATATTTATCAATAGAAGATTCACAACTGACGAATGTATCCGAAGAGGAAGTGCAGGAAGCATTAGGTTCATACGGAACAGCCCAGCAATTGGAATGGCTGGACCGGGCTTTGGCCCAGCTTCCGCCAGACGACCGGGCTTTGATCCAATTATTCTATATGGAAGAGAAAAGCCTTAAAGACTTGATGGGCATTACCGGCCTGTCGCTGTCTAATCTGAAAGTGAAGTTACACCGCATACGAAAGAAACTGTATGTGCTGCTGACTGAAGAAGAAAAGAATCAGGATGTTGTTCAGAAGAAGTAAAGAATTATGGAAAAAGAGACAAATAGAGCACAAGAAGATCGTTTGAAATCATTATTCAGACAAATGCCGCCAGTATCACTCCCGGAAGGATTCCGGTCGCAAATGATGCAACGCATCGAAATAGAAGCGATACGCAAACGTAAACGGCAGGCATATCTGGAATGGAGTATGCTGATTCTCGCCTCGATGGTTATGATTGTTGCAGCCGTCATTGGGTTGAAAGAACTGGAAATACCCGCTATCCGATGGCCGAAAATAGATACTTCCTTGCTCTTTATCTATACATATATAGGTAGTATTGCTCTTTTCCTGTTGTGGCTCGACTACCGATTTAGACGCTGGTATGATAAAAAGCATGGGGCGAAAGAGAAATAACCGGACAAAAATCCCTATTTTTGGGCCATAAATCCCAATAAGCTTATGAACAAGAAACTGATAAAAAATGTCCGTATCATCAATGAAGGACGGAGTTATCAAGGTGCAGTACTGATCAACGGTGAAATGATTGAGGCCGTGTATGAAGGAGAAGTTCCTTCCGAAATCATAGCTGAAACTAACGATATCATAGATGGCCAGGGCAAATGGCTACTGCCTGGTTGTATCGACGATCAGGTACATTTCCGCGAACCCGGACTAACGTACAAAGCTGATATTTACTCAGAGAGTCGGGCTGCCGTGGCTGGTGGCGTCACTTCGTTTATGGATATGCCAAACACAAAGCCTCAGACAACAACCATCGAAAATCTGGAATGGAAATTCAACCGGGCTGCTGAAACGTCTGCTGCCAATTATTCTTTCTTCTTCGGAGGAACCAATGATAATATGGAAGAAATCCGCCGTCTCGACCGTTCACGCGTCCCGGGATTAAAGCTGTTCTTAGGCTCTTCGACCGGAAATATGCTGGTAGATAAAAAAGACGCACTCGAAAGAATCTTTAGTGAAAGCGATCTGTTGATTGCCGTCCATGCCGAAAAAGAAGAAATAATCAAAAGGAACATCGCTTACTACACCCAAAAGTATGGTGAAGATCTGGATATTTCTTTCCATAGCAAAATTCGTAGTGAAGAAGCTTGTTATGCCTCCTCTTCTGAAGCTGTCGAACTGGCTACCCGGTTAGGAACGCGTTTGCATATTCTTCATCTGTCAACAGCCAAAGAAACTACTTTACTGGACAACAAGCTTCCTTTGAAGGACAAGAAAATTACCGGAGAAGTTTGTGTACATCATCTATGGTTCCATGACGGCGATTATGCCTTGTTCGGCAACCGGATCAAATGGAATCCTTCTATCAAAACACTGGCCGACCGGACAGCCTTGCGTGAAGCCGTTAATAATGACAAAATAGATATCATTGCCACCGACCACGCTCCTCACCTGCTTTCCGAGAAAGAAGGATCTTGTCTGAAAGCAGCCTCAGGCGGACCGTTGGTACAACATTCTTTAATCGTCATGCTGGAATTAGCCATGGAAGGCCGCTTCACATACGAAAAGGTCGTGGATAAAATGGCCCATAAACCCGCCGAACTTTTCCACATCGACCGTAGAGGTTACATACGTCCGGGTTATTATGCAGACTTAGTCTTAATTGATCCGAACAAGACATGGACTGTAAGTAAGGAAAACATCCTGACCAAATGTGGCTGGTCTCCATTTGAAGGATATACCTTCCATCATGCCGTTGATACGACGTGGGTAAATGGCGAAATTGTTTGGCAAGACGGTCAAATACGCGATAATGTACACGGAAAAGAGTTGAAATACCTCTATTGAAATATCCACAAAGCAACAACAATAAGGATGATGCAGGGAGAATGTAAAAAATCTCTCCTGCATCATTCGTTTTCCTGCTTATCAGGCATAAAACGATATGTCATCAAAAACGCCCAAAAACGCATAAAATCCACCTAATATCCCATTACTACTGAGCTATTTTAGCCTTAATGATTACATTTTTCACTATTAATATTTTTTATAGTGTTAAACTTCCATTCTTCTATGAAATATTTAGAAAAAGTAGTAACTTTACACTTTAGAAAACAGAAATAAATACTAAACCGATTCTAATATTAAAGTCAGTATGTCAACACAAAAAGTAGCACAACGCGCGCCTAAAAGCGCCAGCAACTTCGCTCCATCTAATGAAGCGAATATGATGGGTATGAACGACCGCATCAAACGGCTACGCAAGGAATCGTTCGACGCTCAGCCATCCTTGTCAATTGAAAGGGCTTTGATCGAGACGAAGTTTTATAAAGAAAATGAAGGGAAATATCCTATTCCTATTCTGCGTGCTCTTAATTTCTATGAGATATGCAAACAGAAGACAATTTATATCGGAAAGGATGAATTGATCGTCGGAGAACGTGGACCACGTCCAAAGGCTGTTTCTACATTCCCGGAATTAACTTGTCATAGTGTAGAAGATTTGCACATTCTGAATACGCGTGAATTACAACGCTACACCATCAGTCAGGAAGACATTGATACCTACGCACGCGAGGTGATCCCATATTGGAAAGGTCGTACACAACGTGAACGTATCTTCAATCATGTTCCGAAAGAATGGAAAGATGCCTATGAAGTAGGTATGTTTACTGAATTCATGGAACAAAGAGCTCCCGGACATACAGCACTTGATGCAAAAGTATATCGTTATGGTCTGCTTGACTTGAAAGAGAGAATCCAAAAGAACATTGAATCACTCGATTTCATGAATGATCCGGAAGCAACCGACAAACAAGAAGAACTGCAAGGTATGGCTATTTCATGTGATGCAGCTATCTTATTTGCCAATCGTCATGCTGATTTAGCAGATGAAATGAGTATGACAGAAAAAGATCCGAAACGTGCAGCAGAACTTCGCCGCATTGCAGAAGTTTGCCGTTGGGTTCCGGCTCATGCTCCACGTGATTTCTGGGAAGCTATTCAAATGTATTGGTTTGTTCACCTGGGTACTATCACTGAATTAAATGGTTGGGATGCAATGAATCCTGGACATTTCGATCAGCACTTAGCTCCTTTCTATGAAAAAGGTATTGCTGATGGCACTTTGACTCGTGATCAGGCTAAGGAATTGATGTCATGCTTCTTCATTAAAGTCAATAACCAGACTGCTCCTCCAAAAGTAGGTATCACGGCAAAAGAAAGTGGTACATACAACGACTTCACGAACCTGAATATCGGAGGTGTTAAAACGGATGGTAGCGATGGCGTGAGTGAAGTTTCTTATATCATGCTTGAAACTATTGAAGAATTACACCTGTTGCAGCCAGGTAGTGCAATTCATATCAGCTCTTGCACACCTGAACGATTCCTGCGTGCCGGCTGTAAAGTGATTCGCCAAGGACATGGCTATCCTTCTGTATTCAATCCAGACGTATATATCCAGGAATTGATGCGCCAAGGAAAGAGCTTGCCTGATGCCCGCGAAGGTGGTTGTAGTGGTTGTATCGAAGTTGGAGCTTTCGGTAAAGAAGCTTATATCCTGACAGGATATCTGAATGTTCCGAAGGTTTTGGAAGTAACTCTCCATAATGGTGTAGATCCGGTTTCTGGAAGAAAAGTCGGATTGGAAACAGGAGAAGCTAATTCATTTGAGACTTTCGAAGACTTATATGCTGCATTCTTGAAGCAGATCCACTATTTCGTAGATATGAAAGTACGCGTCAGCAACTATATTGACCGTATGTTTGCTAAATATGCTCCGGCAACATTCCTTTCTCTTTTCATTGATGACTGTATTGCCAAAGGAAGAGACTATTACAATGCAGGAGCACGCTACAATACAAATTACATCCAATGTACTGGTTTGGGTACAATTACAGATAGCTTGTGCTCATTACGTAAGCATGTATTTGAAGACAAACGCTACACAATGGATGAAATGCTGCAGGCTCTGAAAGATAATTTCGTGGGTCATGAAGTGATGCGTCAGTACATCCTTAACCATACGCCATTCTTCGGTAACGATGATGACAAGGCTGATTCTGTAGCTGTACGTGTATTCAACGATTTGTATGATGCCATCGAAGGCAAACCGAATACAAGAGGCGAATGCTTCCACCTGAACATGCTTTCAACCACTTGTCACGTTTACTTCGGTAAAATAATGGGTGCAACACCTAACGGACGTCTGGCTGGAAGAGCTATCTCTGATGGAACATCTCCTTCTCACGGCGCCGACACTCACGGGCCATCTGCCGTTATTAAGTCATTAGGCAAACTGGATCAGGTTAAGAGTGGTGGTACGTTGTTGAACCAGCGCTTCATGCCGAGCTTGCTGAAACGTGAAGAAGATGTAGCTAAGCTGGCTTCACTGATTCGTGCTTACTTTGCTTTAGGCGGACACCATATCCAGTTCAACATTGTAGATACTGAAACATTGTATGCAGCCCAGAAATGTCCGGAAGATTACCGTGACTTGTTAGTTCGTGTTGCGGGTTACAGTGACTATTTCAACGACATGAATGCCGACCTGCAGGCCGACGTAATTGCGCGTACTGAGCAGGAATCATTCTAATATGGGACTTCTGTTTGATATCAAGCGATATGCGATTAATGATGGTCCGGGTATCCGGATCACCTTATTCTTGAAAGGTTGCCCGATGTCTTGTGTCTGGTGTCATAACCCAGAAGGCATCGGGAAAAAACCGGTCAAGCTTTATACCAGGAAGAAATGTATTGGTTGCCAGACATGCGTAAAAGCTTGTCCGGAAGGTGCCTTGCAACTGACACGTTCGGGTATTGTCACAGACTTGGATAAATGCAAGATGTGCGGAACGTGTGTGGAAGTTTGTCCGGCTTGTGCCTTGGAAATTTCAGGACGCGAATGGACCGTCGATGAGGCCATGCATGAAATCGAAAAGGAAACAGCTGTAATGGACCGCTCGGAAGGTGGTGTTACTTTCTGCGGAGGTGAACCATTGATGCAACCAGACTTTCTGTTAGAGCTTTTGACCCGCTGTGGAAAAGAAGATATTCATCGGGCAGTTGATACAACCTTGTATGCCTCGGAAGAAGTCGTTGAACGCGTTATTCCGCAATGTGACTTATTTCTGGTAGACCTGAAGATGATGGATTCAGAAAAGCACCGGCATTATTGCGGCGTTCCCAACGAACGGGTGTTGGCGAATCTAAAACGGGTAGCAGCTTCGGATGTTTCTTATTGGATCCGAATTCCGCTCATTGTAGGTGTCAATGCTGACGAAGAGAATATCCGGAAATCGGCCGAATTCTTGGCAAGTTTGCCTAAACCTCCAGAAATTATCAATCTGCTGGTATATCATGACATTGGGAAAAACAAGCATGATAAATTAGGTACGACTTACAATCCGAACCAATTCACAATGCAAGCGCCGGATGAAGCGACACAAAAACGATGTTTGGACATCTTTGCTGAATATCAGCTAAAAGCTAAAATCGGCGGATAAAATAAATCGGGCTTCCTGAAAGTTCTTCTTTTTAAGAAGGAGCGTTTCAGGAAGCCCGCCTTTTTTCACATATAGAGCAATTAAAGCTTTATTTCCAGTTGATCCATCATCACTCCTGTTTTACGGCGAGCTTCTTCAACATTCTCTGCACGAGCCAACAGAACAGCCATTCGCCGATGACCATTCACGGATGGTTTACCAAACAAACGCAATTGCGTATCAGGCTGCTCTAATACATGTTCCAGATTGCCAAAACTCAACTGTGAACTTTCTCCATCAACTCCAACGGCACGGGAAGCACCAGCACCCAAGAAACGGATATTCGGTATCGGCAAACCCAATACGGCACGAGCATGAAGGGCAAACTGAGACAAGTCTTGGGTAATCATCGTCACCATACCGGTATCATGCGGACGCGGAGAAACTTCACTGAAGATGACATCATCGCCCTTTACGAACAATTCAACGCCAAAGATTCCTCTTCCACCCAAAGCATCCGTAATCTGCTTGGCTATATGACGAGCTTTCTCCTTAGCAGACGGACTCATCACCTGAGGCTGCCAGGATTCACGGTAATCACCGTCTTTCTGTACATGACCCACTGGCTCCAGGAATGACGTTCCATTAATATGGCGAACTGTCAACTGCGTGATTTCATAGTCGAAATCTACAAATCCTTCTACAATCACCTTACCGGCTCCAGCACGACCGCCTTCTTGCGCATAATGCCAAGTCGGATCAATATCTTCCTCTTTACGGACAACACTCTGGCCATGCCCGCTTGAACTCATAATAGGCTTTACTACGCACGGCATGCCTATCTCCTTTACGGCAGCCTTAAACTCTTCTTCAGTTGCCGCAAAACGATACGGAGAAGTCGGTAACCCCAATTCTTCTGCTGCCAGACGGCGGATGCCTTCACGGTTCATCGTCAGCCAAGTGGCTTTTGCCGTAGGAATGACATGGAATCCTTCCTGCTCCAGCTCCATCAATGTAGTCGTTGCAATAGCTTCTACTTCCGGTACAATATAATCCGGCTTTTCCTTTTCGATGATTTCCCGCAATGCTTTTCCGTCCAGCATCGACAAGACATACGAACGATCGGCTACCTGCATAGCCGGCGCATTCGCATATTTATCCAGCGCAATCACTTCTACGCCATAGCGCTGTAATTCGATTACAAACTCTTTTCCTAATTCGCCACTACCGCAAAGAACGACTTTCGTAGCGGTAGGTGACATCGGTGTTCCTATTGTTGCCATAGTATATTATTTTAAGTAAATTTTCGAGGATATCTGAAGATAATTGCCAATAAAGCACCTGCACCCAACAAATAAGGATAATACAGATACTGCATGATTTCCAACGGAGAGACATTTCCTAAACCGGAAGCCATGAGCATTTGCGCTCCATAGGGAATAATACCTTGCACGAAACAGGAGAATATATCCAGCAAACTGGCACTTCGACGCGGATCAATATGGAAACGCGTGGCAATATCTTTTGCTATCGGACCTGCCATAATCAGGGCGATTGTATTATTGGCTGTACAGAGATTGGCAAAACTGACCAGTCCGGCAATACTGACTTCCGCACCACGGGCCGAATCAATACGGGCTGTCAGCTTCTGGATAATCCATTCGATTCCTCCGTTATACCGGATCATCTCCAGCATACCGCCGGCCAAAAGCGTCACGATAATCAATTCGCCCATACCGGTGATACCACTTCCCATCGCAGCATTCCAAGCCCAGATATCAAATGCACCCGTCAGCAAACCGGTGATACCCGACAACAAGATACCCAAGAACAAGACCAGCATCACATTCATGCCGGCAATGGCCGCAACCAAGACAACCAGATAAGGCAAGACCTTCACCCATTCAATATGTTCCGGCTGATAACTCTCGTGAACTCCCAAGCCCAACCACACATACAAAACTGCCGTAAGAATAGCTACCGGCAAAGCGATCCGGAAATTCACCTTAAACTTATCCGACATCTCACAGCCTTGTGTCCGGGTAGCAACGATGGTTGTATCAGAGATAAAAGAAAGGTTATCACCAAACATGGCACCGCTCACCACAACACCCAGCATCAGGGCGTCCGGCATTCCGGCTTTCTCAGCGATTCCTACAGCAACCGGCGCCAAAGCGACAATGGTCCCGACAGACGTTCCTACCGAAATCGAGATAAAACAGGCGGCAATGAAAATACCTGCCGCCAGCAGATTTCCCGGAAGAAGCGACATCGTCAGGTTAACCGTGGCATCTACAGCTCCCATTTCCTTGGCTGTCTGGGCAAAGGCGCCGGCCAAGATAAAAATGACTACCATCAACATGATGTTGCTGTTAGCCGCTCCTTTACAGAATTGCTCAATCCGGCTATTCAGCTTTCCTCCTTTTGAAATGGCTATCGCCACAACCGACGACAAGACAAACGAAACCGTAATCGGCATCTTGTAGAAATCTCCGGCTATGCAAGAAACCACCAGGTAAGAAAGCAGAAATACTCCTAACGGGAGCAAGGCCCACACGTTAGGAGTATGTTGAAATGTTTTATTTGTATTCTTTGTTTCTTGAGTCATCCTTATTGTATTTTTAGAACGAGAAGCGCAGCGCTATACGAATACCACCTTTCTTGATTCCCGGATTATCCAGATAAGTTAATCGGCGATAATAATCGATTCGCAAGATCTTCAGGATATTTTCCAGACCGATACTGGCTTCCATATAAGGCTGATTACCCATCGGCATGGTTCCATCCGGCAGCTGGAACAAACCCGGAGTCAGTGCTGGATTATTCTTATCAGTCAAGTTTCCGTAAATACCACTGAAGGAAACGACTTCACGAAGCTTCAACCATTTTATACCCGGTATGCGGTTTAAGATCCAACCTTTCAGGTAATATGTCACATACCAGGAAACATACTGGTCGGTAACAAACTCCATCGCATTCATCATATTGAAGGCTTCCGGCTGAATCGTCAGTGACTGGTTGGTATTAGGCAAAATCAACAAGGGGAAAGGAACTTTATCCCATACCTTGCCAGCTTTTACTTTCGCATCGATATGACCGAAAGATGACAGCCAGATACGCTTTTCGGCACTTACTTCTGTATGATTGTACTGGTAATCGCCACCCAATCCCTTAAAGCCAAACTGATGAGAGACTTTGAATACCGGTGCATCTTTCGACAGGTTGAAGACGGATTCCCGACCGGCACGTCCGTTGTAGGCGCGCTCGCCCGGAGCAAAACGAAGTTGCAAGCCCAATTCCGTCTTGTTGAAATCCCGAATATGCGTCAGCGAACCATCCGTATTCATCAGGTCGTAACTTAATGTTCCGGCAGCTTCGTTATTTTCATGCCGCACCCAACCTAACATACTCAGATTATTCAACCATTCTTTTTCGTACTGCAACATAGTCTTCCGGATATACTGCATGTGCGTAACCGGTGTTCCGACCTTGATAGCGACGAACATATTATCCTTACTCGTAAACAGGAAGTCCTGACCCGGCGTATAGACATCATATTCATGAATCAACGACAAATTATTCCGCGGAAATTCACCCGGATGATATTCTTTACGGTTAAAACTGTGCGTCAAGGTCGCATTGTATTTCAACTTCCGGTCGTTTATACCATAGGCCAAATATCCATCAGCAAACCAACGGTCACTCAGGTTGGCCGTTGTCATACCACCAACACGGAAACGCATGCCTTCCAATTCATTGGCACTGATAGTCGTATTCATCGGACCAAAATCAAATTTGCTGGTATTTCGGTCCTTTCCGGTCTGTATATAACCGGAAATAAGGATCTCGGCCGTCTTGATAATCACATTGAACACAGGCACCTTTCGCATTTGAGCCAACAGCTCATCCAAGGCACTCTCCTTCTCCTTCAAAGGAATATGACGGTGATTTACCCAGAACGAATCAGGCTGCGTATTGGCCTGTGGAGCAAAATGGTTCTCTCCCAACAGTCCAAAGATAGAATCCCGGTTGGCCACTTCAAACGAATACTTGTCATAACTCCTCAACTGATGCGCATAGAACTGCTGCGTTCCTTCGACAATATAGAAGTTAATAAAGGTATTTTCCGTATCCAATACCCAGGTACTGTCAGGCATCTGTTTGAATTCCTGATCAATCCGAAGCTTATCCACAAAGTTCAGGTTGATATGTGAGGGGACGTTCAGTGTAAACTTCTTCAAAGCATAGTTTCCGTCGAGCGTTACATACAAACGACCCGTAAATCCATAACTTTCACTATTCACCGGAACAAAAGCCAAATCCACACACTTGACTCCACTCACATCGACTGTATCCATGATATAATACTTATAATAAGATACAGCCAGCGTAGAAGACAACGGACTGACAAAACGGTTCAACAGGATATTGATATTATTATCGAAGATATTGATGCCCTGGAAAATTTCTTCCAAGTTGGCACTGATACCTCCTTCATCCAAAGTCTTATCCACACCTTGCATGTGTTTTCCTTTGATGATTATCTTTTCCGTCTTCGGCTTCTTCCGATAATACCGATCGGCCAGTGTTTCACGAACCGAAAGTGTCAGAATAGGCTTTCCGTTAAACTCCGATGTATCCAGATAATTCTTGATAAAACTGAACTTCTTTCCCAGCTTACTGTCCAGGTTCGGACTGAAATTATCCAAGGCAAGACTCAATTTCTCATAGCTTTCTACCTGATATTCTTCTTTGGATTCAATCCGGTTATCATCCTTATGCTCTATCACGTTCTTGATCAGCTCGACTGCCGGATTGTTTTTCCGCGAATACTTCTCCCGCTTCGGCTTTACAACCACTTCCGTCAGTTCGTATGAAGTAGGACGCAACATGATTGCCAGGCCGGCATTGTTCTTTCCGCTCTTCAACTTGATTTCCTTTTCTGTATATCCCATTGATGAGACCACCAATGTGGTATAACCCTTATCGTTCTGCAACGAAAAGGCCCCGTTATCATCTGTCATGGCTCCTATTGTCGAATTCTTAAACAATACCGACACATACGACAACGGTTCTCCGGTAATTGAATCTTTCACAATACCCGAGACAGAAGTTACCGTCTGACTTGATAACGTATTACTCAAGCCACCCATCACCAGAAGGAATAGCAGCAAGTAAGTTAATCGTACTATTTTAACCATCGTATTAATCTTCCTACGCGAATTATAATCGTGCGCAAAAGTAGACCATTTCATAAAGAGAACAGAAACTTATCTTATTAATAAAACATAACTGCCCCCTATGAATCTGACTTTTGTACTATAAATTCCGTCTAATTGAACAAAAACAAAACCACTCTCTCTAAAAATACAACATCGGTTTCATCAAAACAATTCAACCGATCACTATCAATGTCTAATACAGCTACAACCTCACCCTTTTTATCCCGAACAGGCACCACGATTTCCGAACGAGAGGCCGAATTACAAGCAATATGTCCCGGAAACTGATCTACATCCGGCACGACAAGTGTCTTGCCTTCTTTCCAGGCAGTACCACAAACACCCCGGCCCAACCGGATACGCGTACAAGCGATTGGACCTTGAAATGGACCTAAAACCAGTTTCCCTTCCACTACACGATAAAAACCAACCCAAAAGAAATGAAAAGTCTGCCATAATGCTGCTGAGATATTGGCCATATTGGCTATTACATCACCTTCGTTTTTTACCAGAGCTTCCAATTGAGGCATCAACTCCTGGTATTTTTCAGCTTTCCCAGCCTGCTTATCAATAATAAGTTCTTCAGCCATAGTTGATCGTTATAGTTTGTAAGTTGCAAATGTACAAAAATCTACCGAAAAAATAAATGAGAAAAGCCAACTACCGATAAAATAACACGCCTTTATCATCTTATAACATCTGTTCATTTTGCCAGTGAAAAGGCTTTATTCATGACAAAAAAGCCATTTACTACCATTTCTGATAACATTCATTTTGAGAAGCATCCACTTTTTCAGCGATAAAAACAGGGAATTTTGTAAAATAAACGGCTTTTTCGGACGTTTCTCGTTACTTTTTCAGACAAAAGTAGGCAGAAATGGAGAAAAAGGTAGGCAGGAATTGAGAAAAATACAGGACAAAATTGAACTTTTGTAGGCAGAAAAAGGAAGAAAACCCGGCATAAAACCGACTTTGCATCCATTTTTCAGGGAAAGAGGAAGAAAAGAACCGCCGAAAAACCCAAATAATGACAAGAAAAGCCATCGGTTTTCAACTGACAATTTACTTCAAATTCTCCCATTTGGCTGACACCACCCAAGAATTGAAGCCTCGCTTCATCATCTTCCCAAAAAGAATTCAGTCAATAAAGCGATTAGCTTTCCTTTTGTCAAACCTCAACTTCGTATGAATCGCATATTTCCGATCACTGCCGTACTTGCATCCAAATAACGCAAACTGAAGAGGGCTGATTTGACATTCTGACAATTTCACACTTCACCGAATACTTCGCTGAAAAGAGCAGCCAATTGTCTTTTTGCCTTCTCAAAATCTTGATTTTCGCCTAACTCGCGGGCAAGAGACGTCACACCTTTATCCGTAAATCCACACGGATTAATCAACGTGAAATAATTCAGGTCAGTATTGATGTTCAGTGCAAAGCCGTGCATCGTAACGAAGCGGCTGCTCTTTACGCCAATGGCACAAATCTTCCGGGCCTTTCCTACAACCAGCGGATCCAGCCATACACCGGTTGCGCCCTCCAACCTTTCGCCTTTCAAGCCATATAAAGCCAGAAAGCGGATGATGGTTTCTTCCAACCGATAAATATATTGCTTCAATCCGATATGCCAAGTCTCCAGATCGAAAATCGGATATCCGGTGATTTGTCCCGGACCATGGTAAGTAATATCGCCACCCCGATTAATATGATAATACGAAATGCCCAAGGCCTTCAGGCGGGCCTCCGGAATCAGCAGATTCGAGTCTTTCCCGCTTTTGCCGATGGTAAGAACCGGCTCGTGTTCACAAAAGAGAAGTTCGTTCCGCCCCTTTACTCCTTTTGCCTTGGCAGCCAGCAGCGCGTTGAACTTCTCGGTCTGGATATCCAGCGCCTTTTCATATACTATTCTTCCGAGATCCTGATAACTGAAGCTCTCCATTTCTTTCTATTTTTTGTTTTACCTGTACTCTTTGTCTTTTGCGGAGCCTTATACCCCATATCAATCGGCAGGATCTTATCCATCAGCGCCATGATCTTGGCCTGCCGCTGACGCATATACGGAGAAGGTTTCCCCGAATTAAACCGGCGCGGATTCGGTAATGAGGCAGCGATCAAAGCAGACTCTCCTTTCGTCAACTGATAAGCATCTTTGTTGAAATGCGCCTTTGCCACAGCTTGGGCGCCATAAATGCCATCGCCCATCTCAATCGAATTGAGGTAAACTTCCATAATCCGTTCTTTTCCCCATATCCATTCGATCAATAAAGTAAAATAGGCTTCCAGTCCTTTCCGGAAATAGGTTTTTCCCTGCCATAGAAAAACATTCTTGGCTGTCTGCTGGCTGATGGTGCTGGCTCCGCGCACCCGTTTTCCCTGTTCGGCTTCTTCACGAGCCTTCTGGATCTGCTTGAAATCAAATCCGGGATGTTCCATAAACAAATTATCTTCGGAAGCCACAACAGCCTGCGGCAACGTCTGGGCAATCTTTTCAATCGGGACCCATTCATGTTCCAGCTTCAGGTTTTTACCGGCCTTGGCCTGTTCAACCAGACGAATGACCATCAGTGGTGTCAGATAAACCGGCACAAAACGATAGAGTACGACAGCCAGTATAGACGAGATGAAAAAGAAAAGTATCAGATTCCGTAAGTATATCAGCACACGTTTCATCATTCGTATTATCCTATTTTGTTTTTCATGCAAACTTATGCATTTTTCCTGAAAAAAGGAATCAGATTTCAGGCAAACTTAACTCTCGTACAGCCTGCAACAGGGTTTCGATCGTTTCATAACACACGGCTTCTTCCGCATGAAGGATAAATGAATCTGAGCCAACCTCTATAAACGGAGCAACAGCCAATGCCGGATTATCCACCCGGATACCACAACGCTGCAAGGCTTTCCTCAGCATCAAATAACGAACGCCTTCGCCCCGGATGCCGATCCGGTACTTATATTGCATCTGTATCCGGTAAAGGCCGCTGGCATCATCAAACACAACGCCCCGACCGGAAAAGAAAGATTTTAACCGGCCCGACAAAGCCAGATCTTCGGGTGTACCGGCAGTAATTCCCTGTTTCCGCTCCATCAGCCAGATTTTGTCTGCTATCTCCAAAGCCAAGTCCAGGTCGTGCGTAGAAAGGAAAATGGTCTTTTCAGTCGTTTGTATCAGGCGATACAAGAGTTGCATGATTTCCACTTTACTCGGATAATCCAGGAAAGCGGTTGGTTCGTCCAGAAAAATAATGGGAGTTTCCTGGGCAAGTGCCTTCGCAATCATGACTTTCTGCCGCTCACCGTCAGACAATGTATGTACCATACGCGAGGCAAGCACTTCAATACCAACGAGGCGAATGGAACGATCTACCACTTCCCAGTCATTCGGACTTAACCGTCCCCAGAAACCCGTATAAGGACTCCGGCCCATTCCTACCAGATCTCGGACCGTCATATTCCGGATTTCACACCGTTCGGTCAGCACGACACTGATAATCCGGCTCAATTGCCGGTCTGTATACGATTCGACTTCACGCCCGAGCAGCCATATATGTCCGCCTAACTTCGGCTGAAAGGCAGAAAGCGTACGGAGCAATGTCGATTTTCCTACACCATTCTCGCCCAACAGACACGTCAGTTCGCCGCTTCGGATAGTAGCCTGAATATGCGAAGCTACTTCTTTCGTATGATGTTTCTTGATGGAATAGCCAATTGACAAATCATCCAGTCGGATCGTTTCTTTATTCATTCCAGTCATTTTTACGTTTATTAAACAAGACGGAAGCCACGACAGGCGCGCCCACTAATGCCGTTACCGAATTAACTGGTAAAGCCCCTTCAAAACCAGGCATGCGGGCCAGTAAATTGCAGATTAAAGCCAAGGCCGCGCCCAATAATAAGGTTGCAGGCATCAAAGTCCGGTGATCGGACGTCTGAAACATGGCTCTTGCCAAATGAGGACCCGCCAATCCTAAGAAGATAATCGGACCACAATAAGCTGTTACAATAGCAGTCAACACACCGGCCGAAACAATTACCAGCAGACGGGCCCGCTTGATATTCAGTCCTAAGTTACGGGCATAGCCGTCGCCCAGCAGCATCAGGTTTAATGTCTTGATAAGCAGGAAAGACAAAGGAAGCAGAATGGCCATCAAGGTAACAAACAACATCATCTGATTACCAGACACACGCGAGAAACTGCCTAATCCCCAGATTACATACGCCCGGATATCTTCTTCCACACTGAAGAATTTCAAGACACCTATCACCGCATTCGATACATAACCGATCATGACACCAATAATCAGCAGGGTGACGTTTCCCTTTACTTTCTGCGAGACATAAACAATCAGCGCCATGACCGACAAGGAACCGATAATAGCGGCAACCGACAAGGCTATCTCTCCCATTACGCCCAATCGGCTCAACGCCACGCCGCCCAAGCTTCCGCTCAACAGAATGACAAAAGCAACGCCCATGCTGGCACCGGAACTGATTCCCAACACCGAAGGTCCTGCCAACGGATTACGGAACACGGTCTGCATCTGCAATCCACTGACAGCCAAACCCGCGCCGGCAGCCAGCGCAATCAAAGCCTGTGGCAAACGGGATTTCCAGATAATGTTCTGCCAAGAGACAGGTTCGTTTCCTGTACCTGTCAGAATATTCCAGATAGATTGTGCAGGAATAGCAACCGAGCCCAACAATAAATTCAGCAGCAGCAGCACAAGGATCAGCAACAGGATCAACAACATCCGGTAAGTATGAGTATAGCGCATGCCCTTATTCCTTTAATAGTTTATAAAAGACAGGCTTGTGATCCGGCAATAACTCCGGATGAAAGATATGCAGCAGATCCGCCAAGATGACTTCCGGAGCCGTCGGCATTTCCTCATAAAAAGGAGTTGTCTTCATGTTACAGTAAATGATTCCATGTTCACGGAATGCCTTGAAATCAGCATAACGTGCATCCTGTTCCTTTAATGCCTCATACGAAAATTCTCCCGGATAACTATTGACAATACGCCAGTAATCAGCATTGTCTGCCTGATTATAGACCGTCTCGAAATCGAGGGTCACACCGCCCGAACGCTCATCATCTTTCAGGAAATAATCAGCGCCGGCATCTTTAAACAGCTGGGCCAGGAAACTCTTTCCACCAACCGCATACCAGTTTCCACCTCTCAATTCACCACTGAAAACAACCGGACGGCGTTTCACCTTGCCATCTGCAGTCAAAGCTTTCAGCTCATTATAGCGCTGTTCGATAGTCTGGAAACAGGCATTGGCTTCCTTTTCCATTCCGCACAACAAACCGACGAACTTAATCCATTCAGCCTGTCCCAGCGGAGTCATTTCCTTATATCCCAAATGAGGAACCAGCGGAATTCCTACATCCTTCAGGGCTTCATAGCCGCCACGTTTAAACGGAGATATCAGAATCAGGTCCGGATTCATGCTCATAACGGCTTCGTTATTGAAATTCCCCTCAATGCCGATCTTTACCGTTTTCCCACTTTTCAGCTGCTGATTCATCGTTTCATTAAACAAGTGGCGCGTACTGGTAATTCCTGTCACCCGTTCGGTTTCTCCCAACTTGATAAAATTAGAAAGCTGTAAGGAAGTCATGCAAATCACACTTCTCACCGGTATTTCCAACTTTTCATATCCTTCCGGAATTGATGTTGACTGATCGCCCCGACGCACCAAAGCATAATGATATTCACCCGCACTTTCTGATTGCGGATCATGAATATCCACTAAGGCAGCCTTTCCTTCATAACGGATTTCAAACCCTTCAGCATATTCCGGTACAATTTTCTCAGTAAAAACCGCTTCCGTTGCTACATCTGCATCCGATCCGGTAGCCTGTTCGTTCATCGGACGAGAAGTACAACCCGCCATTACGGCAAGAAGCAACACGGCTCCTGCTATTCGCTTTAGATTCATAACTGTCATTTTATTACCAATTCAGCTTTCTCTTTCCATAACCACGCAGAAAGTAAAGCCATCTAAGTTATTTCTTGTAACCAGGCAGGTCTTCTGACTTTGTCTTGTTCGAAGTTCCTTCCCGAATAATTATCTATCCAGTGGAACAGAGGTTACTCCGAATCCTGTAAAGACTTACAGCAGCGTGGACTGTCCGGGACTTTCACCCGGTTCCCTTTTCATCTGTTCCTTGCTTCACGAAGGAAACAGACACCTGTTACTTGGCACAAAAGTAATAAAAAACTCGACCGATACTTGCGAATGAAGCGTAAAATAAAGATTTTTGCATTTCTATTCAACATTAGTAAATATGAACAGAACAATTACATTTGTTTCTTTGGGTCCGGGAGAGCCCGAATTAATCACCGTAAAAGGATTGAAAACCTTACAACAGGCTGATCAAATCTTCTGTCCGGCAACTCTGACACCTTCGGGAAAGCAAGTTTCAAGAGCGGCCAATATCCTGAGAGCTTTAGAAATAGAAGAACACAAGATTCGCCCGTTTGTATTGCCCATGAGCAAAGACCGGCAAAAGGCCATCGAAGCCTATGACCAGCTTCTGGTTGACGCTGCCGGCTCACTTCGTGAAGGGAAAAAGGTGGTTATCGTAGCGGAAGGCGACGCCGGATTCTATACTTCTATCCAATACATATATCATCAACTGGAGAAAGAACATATTGAAGTAAAACGTGTGCCGGGAATTCCGGCTTTCATTGCCGCCGGAGCAACTGGCGGTTTACACATTGTCAAGCAGGAAGAACGCCTGATGGTAATTCCGGGAACCGCAACAGCCGACGAACTGGATCAATTCATCCGACAAGGATACAACTTAGTAATCATGAAACTGTCGGCTTGCATCGAGGCTGTCCATGAATGTATCCACCGGCATCCGGAAACTCATTTCCACTACTTCGAAAATGTAGGAACTGAGAAAGAGAAATATATTTCCGATCCTGAAATAATAGCACAGACAAACTTCCCCTATTTCTCGTTATTGATCATTCAAGCATGACAATAAACAAATAGAGCCGCTGAAAGCCAGGCGAACCTGATACTTTCAGCGGCTTATCTTTCAAATCCAGTCTATACGACCTGACTTATCAATATTCTTGCCAGCTCTTGATCTGAATATCATCCAGACTCAATGTACAGAATGCATTGATAAATGCACTCGCCAAACGAGCATTCGTAATCAACGGAATATTCAAATCGATGGCCGCACGACGAATCTTATATCCATTGTCCAACTCACCGGCAGAAAGATCTCTTGGTATATTCACTACCATATCAATCTTCTTCTCATGCAACAATCTCAAAGCCTGAGGTTCTTTTCCAGTTTCACTTGGCCAATATACCAATGTACTTGGAATGCCATTTTCAGTAAAGAAGCGGTGTGTACCACCCGTTGCATACAAATTATAACCTTTCTGAGCCAACAGACGTGCAGCATCTAACATAGCTACTTTCTGTTTAGCAGTACCGGTTGATAACAGGATGTTCTTTTCCGGAATACGTTGTCCGACAGAAAGCATACTCTTCAGAATTGCTTCCGAAACATCATCACCGATACAACCAACTTCACCCGTAGAAGCCATATCTACACCCAAGACAGGATCGGCCTTCTGCAAACGGTTGAATGAGAACTGAGAGGCCTTAATACCTACATAGTCCAAATCAAACTCGTTCTTGTTCGGCTTTTCTACCGGCAGACCTAACATAACCCGAGTAGCCAGTTCGATGAAGTTAATCTTCAATACCTTGCTGACAAACGGGAAACTACGAGAAGCACGCAGGTTACATTCAATTACCTTGATTTCATTTCCTTTCGCCAAGTATTGAATATTGAATGGTCCTGAGATATTCAATTCTTTAGCAATCTGCTTACTGATCTTCTTAATACGACGAACTGTTTCCACATACAGTTTCTGTGCCGGGAACTGAATGGTAGCATCACCGGAATGGACACCAGCAAATTCGATATGCTCGCTGATGGCATACATGATGATTTCTCCGTTTTGTGCAACAGCATCCATTTCCACTTCCTTGCACTGCTCAATGAACTGGCTGACTACAACCGGATGCTTTTTCGAAACATTAGCGGCCAGTTCCAGGAAACGAACCAATTCATCCTGGTTGGAACATACATTCATGGCAGCACCACTCAACACATAACTCGGACGAACCAGAACCGGGAAGCCTACTTCTTCCACGAACTGGTTAATATCATCCATGGATGAAAGTTCTTTCCAGCGAGGCTGATCAACACCGATGCGGTCAAGCATAGCTGAGAACTTCTCACGGTCTTCTGCATTATCAATGCTTTGAGCTGAAGTTCCTAAAATATGAACATGCTGTGCATCCAGACGCATTGCCAAGTTATTCGGAATCTGTCCACCCGTTGAAACAATCACACCATGCGGATTCTCCAGTTCCAGGATATCCATTACACGTTCGAATGTCAGTTCATCAAAATACAGACGGTCGCACATATCATAATCCGTAGAAACCGTTTCCGGATTATAATTGATCATTACCGAACGCCAGCCTTCTTTACGAATCGTATTCAAAGCCTGAACGCCGCACCAGTCAAATTCAACCGAACTACCGATTCGATAAGCACCCGAACCCAATACAACAATCGAACGACCGTCGCCTAAATAATGAACATCATTCTCTGTACCATTATAAGTCAGATACAGATAATTGGTCTGCGCCGGATATTCAGCTGCCAATGTATCAATCTGTTTAACAACCGGGACAATACCACGATATTTACGATCCTGACGGACTTGTAAAGTCGCTTTGTCCGTATCTTCCATTTTCTCCTTCAACAAAGCACGGGCGATCTGGAAATCAGAAAAGCCCTGCATCTTGGCCTTACGCAGTAAATCGTCTGAAACTTCCTGTATCTTACTGAATGCTTCCAGTTCATTGGCAGTCTGGATGATTCGATATAATTTCTGCAAGAACCATTTATCAATCTTAGTCAGATCATGGATCTGATCGATCGTATAACCAGCGCGGAAAGCCTTACTGATAACGAAGATACGACGATCGGTCGGCTCTCTCAAGGCCTTATCAATATCAGGAATAACCAGTTCCTTATTTTCTACAAAGCCGTGCATGCCCTGACCAATCATACGGAGACCTTTCTGGATGGCTTCCTCAAAGGTTCGTCCGATAGCCATGACTTCACCAACCGACTTCATGCTTGAGCCCAATTCTCGTGCTACACCATGGAATTTACCCAAGTCCCAACGCGGAATCTTACATACTACATAGTCAAGTGCCGGTTCAAAGAAAGCGCTGGTGGTCTTCGTTACTGAGTTCTTCAAGTCGAATAAACCGTATCCCAAACCTAACTTGGCAGCCACGAAAGCCAACGGATAACCGGTAGCCTTTGAAGCCAGAGCAGATGAACGGCTCAATCGGGCATTTACTTCAATAACCCGGTAATCTTCACTATCCGGATCGTAAGCATATTGTACATTACATTCACCTACAATACCTATATGACGAATAATGCGGATGGCCAGTTCACGCAGTTTATGATAATCCGTATTGGATAATGTCTGAGAAGGAGCAATAACGATACTTTCTCCGGTATGGATTCCCAGCGGGTCGAAGTTCTCCATGTTACAAACCGTGATACAGTTATCATAACGGTCACGTACTACTTCATATTCTACTTCTTTCCAACCTTTCAGACTCTTTTCCACCAACACCTGAGGTGAGAATGAAAAGGCTTTTTCAGCCAGCACATTCAGTTCTTCTTCATTATCACAGAAACCCGAACCAAGTCCTCCTAAAGCATATGCAGCACGGATAATAACCGGATATCCTAATTCGGCTGCTGCCCGACGTGCGTCTTCAATATTTTCAACCGCTTCACTCTTGATGGTCTTAACACCAATCTCATCCAAACGATGTACAAACAGTTCGCGGTCTTCTGTATCCATAATAGCCTGTACCGGCGTACCCAAAACACGCACTGCATATTTCTCCAATACACCACTCTGATACAAAGCGACACCACAGTTCAAAGCTGTCTGACCACCAAAAGCCAGTAAAATACCGTCCGGGCGTTCTTTCTCAATTACCTTCTCTACAAAATAAGGAGTAACAGGCAAGAAATAAACCGTATCAGCAACTCCCTCAGAAGTCTGTACTGTAGCAATATTCGGATTGATCAAAACCGTTTTAATACCTTCTTCTTTAATAGCTTTTAATGCCTGGCTTCCGGAATAATCAAATTCTCCTGCTTCACCAATCTTCAGAGCTCCTGAACCTAAAATAAGGACTTTATTTATATTATCTTTCATAAACGACTCTTCATGCAAAAATTAGTACTGATTATTCTTTATAACATACCGACAAATTTATCAAAGATCAACGCTTCTGTATCAGTCGGTCCACTACAAGCTTCCGGGTGAAACTGAGAAGAGAAGAATGGCTTTGTCTTATGTCGGATTCCTTCATTTGTTCCATCGTTCATATTGATGAACAAAGGTTCCCACTCTTCACCCAACGTATTGTTATCAACGGCATATCCATGATTCTGAGAAGTAATAAAACACTGGTTGGTTCCAACCATCCGTACCGGCTGGTTGTGACTCCGGTGACCATACTTCAGCTTATAAATTGAAGCTCCGCCGGCTTTTGCCAATAACTGGTTACCCATACAGATACCACAGATTGGTTTATCACCAGCTATAGCCTTACGAATATTCTGCACAGCAGCATCGCACGTATCCGGATCACCCGGGCCATTGCTGATAAATACACCATCATACTCCAATTGTGTAAAATCATAGTTCCAGGGAACACGTACGATCGTTACTCCACGCTTCAACAAACAACGGATAATGTTATGCTTTACACCACAATCGACCAGAATTACACGTTTTTTCCCTTCTCCGGCACCGTATGTAATGACTTCTTTGCAGGAAACTTCATCTACATAATTAACCGCTCCATAAATTCCAAAATCATGCAAATACTTAGCCACATCCTTCACATCTTCCATCACGATGCGTCCCATCATCACACCATGCTCACGCAATTTCTTCGTCAACGCCCGTGTATCTATTCCATATATTCCCGGAATATTTTCCTCCTTCAACCAGTCGCCCAAACTACATACTGCATTCCAGTGGCTGTATTCATGACTGTAATCACTAACGATAATAGCATCTGCATGAATACGTTCACTTTCCATAAATTCAGACAAACCGTCGGGACGGAAAGTCCGAGGTGGAACACCATAGTTACCAACCAACGGATATGTCAAGACCATCAATTGTCCTGCATACGAAGGATCAGTCAAACTTTCAGGATAGCCTGTCATGGCTGTATTAAACACGACCTCACCACTCACCGGCTTTTCAGCACCAAACGAAAAGCCATGAAATACAGTTCCGTCATCCAGGATTAAAGTTGCAGTTCTATCTTTTTGCATATAACATTAAGTATGTTTATTTTACTAAATATTCTTCTTCCATATAATGAATAAAGGCCAGGTTTACCATCCGCGTACCGCCCGGTGTCGGATAATCGCCCGAGAAGTACCAGTCGCCCGGATGATTCGGACAGGATGCATGCAATCCGTCGATTGACTGATAAACGATCTGCACCTGAGCTTTTGTTCCGGCCGGAGTCAGCAGATCAACAATCTTAGAAGAAATCTCATCATCTGTAAACGGTGCATAGATTTCTTTCACGTAGTTGACAGCCGACTGTGATTCCCGCTCCTGTTTCTTCGCTTTCTGGTAAGCTTCCATCAGAATGTTTTCCATGCCTCGTTCTTCCAACAGAGCCACAGCAGCCTTAAAGGCAATGAACTCGTTCATACGAGACATATCAATTCCATAATAATCCGGATAACGGACCTGAGGTGAAGAAGATACAATCACAATCTTCTTCGGATGCAGACGATCCAGAATACTGATGATACTTTGTTTCAACGTGGTTCCACGCACAATACTATCATCAATAACAACCAGATTATCTTCGAACGGAACGATACTTCCGTATGTGATATCATACACATGGGCTGCCAGATCGTTTCGGCTATTCCCTTCGGCAATAAAGGTACGTAACTTAATATCCTTAATAGCGACCTTCTCTGTACGAACCCGCTTGGAAAGGATCTGTTCCAACTCTTCTTCCTGGAATAAATGGCGTTTGTCGGCAATCCATTTCTTCTTGATTCCGTTCAGATAATTATTCAGTTCTTCCAGCATGCCATAGTAAGCAACCTCTGCCGTATTTGGAATGAATGAAAATACAGTGTGATCCAAATCATTATCTACTGCTTTCAAGACATCGGGAACCAACGTTTCACCTAACTTCTTTCTTTCTTTATATATATCAATGTCACTTCCGCGTGAGAAATAAATCCGCTCGAACGAACATGCACTGTTTTTCTTCGGCTCAACAATCTGTTCCACGCGAAGCTTACCTGCCTTACTGACAAAAATGGCTTCTCCCCGATTCACTTCCTTGATATCCCAAGCATGCACATTCATCACCGTCTGAATAACCGGACGTTCAGATGCTACGACAACAATTTCATCGTCTGCATAATAAAATGCCGGACGAATGCCCCAAGGATCGCGTACAGTAAACATTTCACCGCTACCGGTAATGCCACAAATGACAAAACCTCCATCCCAAGTAGGTACACAACGCTTCAAGACATCTCCCAGATCGATGCGGGCCTCTATGGCATGAGTAATATCCATTCCTCTTAACCCTTCGGCTTCACATTGCTGATACAGATGTTCCACTACCCGGTCAAGCCGGTGGCCTACCTGTTCAAGCATGATATATGTATCTGCAAACTTACGAGGATGCTGTCCGATTGCTGTAATATCTTCAAATATCTTATCAACATTCGTCAGATTGAAGTTTCCACAAAGAGCCAAATTCTTAGCACGCCAGTTATTGCGGCGTAAAAAAGGATGGACATAAGAGAGTCCGGATTTCCCGGTTGTACTGTAACGGAGGTGACCCATATAAAGTTCTCCGGCAAAAGGTAGATTGTTTTTGGCAAAAATAGGGTCGTTCAACTGGGTTGGTGTTAAGTCCCGAAAATGTTCGTGGACGGCAGAAAAAATCTCGGTAATGGCCCCTGTTCCCAAGGCCCGTTCGCGAAACATATATTCTTCTCCTGCCTTTGCTTCTAGCTTGACACAAGCTAACCCGGCGCCTTCCTGACCACGGTTATGCTGCTTTTCCATCAACAAGTATAACTTGTTAAGACCATACATCCAGGTCCCGTATTTCTGATGATAATACTCTAATGGTTTGAGCAGTCGCACCATGGCTACGCCACATTCGTGCTTTAGTATTTCCATCTTATCTTATTAGGTTTCGTTTTCCCTGTGCAAAGATAATGATAATTTTATCACAAAGATAGTTTTTTCGATATAGCCCAAACATTTTTCTTTGAAAAAGAGCAAAATCTCACTTATTGCCAATATAAAGTTGTAGGCAAACCGGTTGTGACATTCTGATTCTTTTCTTAGTATCCTGCAATTTACCCGTTTGCAAATCACGTTCATAAATCTGGACTTCATTATCATCCCGACAGGCCACCAGCAAAAAGCGCCCGTTTGGCGTAATCATAAAGTTTCGTGGATGACGGCCTGTCTGCTGATAAGCCACTTTCGTCAGTTCTCCTGTTGCTTCAGACACAGAGAATATAGCGATGCCATCATTCTGTAAGCGATTGGAAGCATACAGAAAACGGCCATCAGGCGAAAGATGTATATCGGCACTGCCCTGTGCTCCTACTTCATCCGCCTGAACGGATTGTTTTTCCTTTAAATGTCCTTCCTGATAAGTAAAGAAGATAACAGCTCCCGACAATTCATTGATCAAATAAGCCCATTTACCATTCGGATGAAAGCACAGATGTCGAGGTCCCGAACCCGGTCGAACAACATTATCAATTCGTTCTGCCTGCTGCATATAAGGAGCATTTTCATGGACGGGAAAACTATATACCTTGTCGGTTCCCAAATCGTCGGCCAATAAATAGTTTCCATCCGGACTAAAGATCGAATAATGAAGATGTGATTTTTCCTGTCTTTCCTTGTTCGGACCTTTTCCTTCAAACTTCAAAACCTCTTCCCGGGCATGGATACAACCTTTTTCATCCAACGAAAAAAGGCTTAAACTGCCACCATTATAATTGGCTGTTACCAGATACTTTCCAGAAGGCGACAAGCGTACATGGCAAGGCGAAGAGCCTAACGTCGGCAACGTATTTACCAGTTGCATGGTTCCTGTCTGCTCATCCAAAGATACTGTATGAACTGTAGAGTTGGCATCGGTATCTCCTTCTCCCACAACGTACACCAATCCTTTGTCCGGATTAGGCGTCAGGAAGGATGGATTCAAAATACCGGCCAGGCCACTGACTCTTTCCACCTCAGCTGTTTCTTGATCCAAACGATATAATGCAAGTCCTTCTTTCTCTGCCAGTGCATAGCTTCCGATCAATAAATAATCACTCTCCGACTTTTCAGTAGCTTGTAATACTTGTAATCCAACCAACAGGCAAATGCTCCAAATGTACTTCCGTATCTTCATAACTTATCCTTTCTCCTTATTATCTAGCAAAGATAATCGGAATAATTTTCTTTGCTACTATACTATAAGGAAAGTACATCCAAAAAACATTTTTGTCCGATTTAACGAAGAATAGCACCTGTTGGCTTCTTCAACGGATAGGGTTGAAGGTAGGTGTGAACTCAATTCCCAAAGCTCGTGCAATACGAAAGAAACTTGATAATTGTATATCCACTTCGCCTTTTTCTACACGAGCAATATAACTTTGTTCTTTACCGATCTTCTGCGCCAACTGTTTCTGAGTTAGTTTAAGTTCTTTACGACGATCTCGAAGTATATCACCATAATACCAAGCCATTGCTTTTTCATTGAAAGCCTCACGGGTAGCCGTACCATGTTTCCCGTACTTTTCATCAAGCGACTGATTGGTGGTTTTGAGCTTTCCCAATTTATTTTCATCTAACTGTATCATAATGCTAAACTTTTTAATATTCGTTCTGCTTTGGCTATCTGCTTACTATAGTCCTTTGTAGATTTCTTTAGGAAACCGTTAAGTAGAATTATTTTTGTTGATAATATGACATTACTGTTATCAATAGCGAACAGCACTGTTCTATACTCATTAGATCCGACTGATACACGCATCTCATATAGGTCTGTTCTCACTGTATGATCAAATAAAAATTTCAGTTTTATCATCTTTTCACCATATCCTACTACTATCATTGCTTCAGGAATTGGAATACTGACAGCGAATCTAGATTCCAAAATACATCTTATTAAAATCTATTTTCTTTTTCAGTTCCTGCATAATAAATAGGAGAAGTCTGTTTTTCTGTACTTATTGTTCCTTTTTTGTTGTGCAAATAATTTCTTCCAAAAGCTTACTAAGCTGGATTGTTTTTGTGCCATACCATATTTTGTTTAGTTGTTGTATTAATAAAATAATTCATTAACCTTTTATTATTTACCGAATAATATCCAGACAATAAAAAAGAGTATAGCATAATATATCAAACCCTTAATTAAATTACGCAAACTAAATGCGCCCAATAAAGTTACGAGAACTAATGAACACATCCAAAATTGATTATAAAAGAAGATACCAACTATGCACAGAGATAAAATTATTATCGAGACTAAACAGCCCAATTTGTCATCTAAATCCTTTTCAATACTAATACGTTCATAAATAACTTGAAGGATTCGCCATAAAGGTAAACCATATTTATTTTTAGGAACAACTAGCCTTATTTTCTCATCAAAAGCGTAGTATGTAAAATCTTTGATAGAAAAAGGCAATTTTAAAGATTTCAAATTACTACACCCTGTAAATGCTTTTTCTTGAATTACTTCAACATTTTTCATATAAACTTTTTCAAGATTATTACATCCACTAAAACAACCGTATGGAATAATATTTACACTATCCGGTATATTAATTTGCTTCAAAGATGAACAATTGGCAAAAGCATATTTTCCTATTTTCTTAATTGATTCTGGCAAAATTATATTATCCAATGAAGTACAACTATAAAAAGCATCTGATCCTATTGTCTGTATTGTATTATTTAAGTTTACATTTCTTAGAGATTTACATTCACTGAAGGTTAACATTGAAATTGTATCTATTTCCTCCGATAAACTTACATATTCTAATGATAGACATCTTGAAAATGCAGCTTTCCCTATTTCTAAACAATTTGATAAATCGACCATCTTTAATGAAGTACAACCATAAAATGCAGACTCCCCTATTTTCTTAATATTCGTTGAAAATATTATTTCTTCCAATTTAGAACAATCTCGAAAAAAATTATCAGGTATCGATTGAGTATCTGCCGATATTTGTATTTTCTTTAAAGTCTCTTTCCCATAACGACCATTTAGAACTTCAATATTTTCATAAAATAGAATATTGGGCAAAGAACTTTGTAGTTTATTTTTCAAATTCAAAGGTGCTAAAACTTTTTCATTACTGATAAAAGTCCTCTGATTTTCCACTCTTAAATCGCACAAAGGAGGAATTATTATTAAACCTTTACAACCTGAAAAAGCATCTCTCATTATGATTTTGATATGCTCATGCAATTGTATATTCAAATTATAACAAGATTCAAAAGTGCCTGATTCTATTAAAGATATGTTTTTTGGTAATACTAGTTCAAGTAATCCAGAACATGCAAAAGCTCCTTCTCTTATACAATTTAATCCTTGAGGGAGTATTATATTTTTTAAACTCTTACATTATAAGTATTTGCAACCAGTTATTACTCAATATTTTGTGAGTTATAAGTCAGAAATATGGGCATAACCTTTAGGGGTACATTCTAAAAGGTGAAGATTTAACCTTTTTATTATTTCTTAACACTCAAAGAGCGGTGGTAGAGGGTATTTTCCCTCTTTTCGGTACTTTATTGATGGTTCGATGTTCCCATCTTTCCACATTGCTTGGCTCGTTCGCACAAGCCACTACAAAGGTACTACAATTTCCAATAAAGGCAAGAGGACAGCAATTCAAATCTATTATTTTTGAGGGAGTGAAATCTGCCGCTTGCCAAATTTCTCTCTGTCGAAAATAATAGTCCTCTGAAAAGAATGAAAACAGCATTGATAAAATTGCCTTATTAAGGGGGGGCTATGCTGTTTTATGCTATTATTTCGTCAGTCGTTTATCTCCGTTGCCGGATGCAGTTTTCAGCCAAGCCGATGAATAAGAAAAGGTTTTGGAGCTGTTTACTCTCCAACGGAGGACGAAACTGCTCCAAATGGTTTACCGCTTGAACTTTTCGTTTTCTAAAAGAGGTTTGGCAACCTTTGCATCCGACAAAAGGAGATAAATGACCAGATATATAACAGTAGTATTACATTAAGGTAAAGAACAACCATGGTATAGTATTATTGCAATTTAACTATTTAAAGTTTGTTTATAATCAAATCATTTAAAGATTTTTGTCCTTCTATGATTTTTTGTATTTGATAAATGTCGTAATTAAATAAAAAATATCACGCATAATGACTTTTTCTTTTTTCTAAATTTCTTCAAATGACAAATTATTGTTACCTTTGTAATGTAATGTAGTTAATGGTTGCGCTTATAAAGTCCTTGGAAAGGATTTATGTATAAAAGAGGTAGATGTTTACTCTGTTCTTGCCTGGATTATCAGCATCACTGATATGAAATAACAGAAAAAAATATACAATGGCTAAGCGGACGGACAGGCAGGGGAATAGTACAGATTCCCAATCCCCCTCTTTATAATACATTGCGTATAAGATTTATTAACTGTCTGGTCTGGGGAATCTACAGAGATTTAACGAATCAAGATGGGAAGAGTCAGTCTTTGTCTTGTCATAATGTTCTTCATCTGTAGTGCTCAAAAAATTGATGCACAAGTACAGAATATCAGAGAGAAACAAGATACCATTTCGGCGACTAAATCATTAGAGCATATCAGGCCCGAGAATATCAAGAAGGGACCATTGAATAATGCTTTGGATGTATTGAGTGGTCAGTCTGCCGGTGTGAACGTCACCACTAATGGGACTGACAGGCTCGCTATGCTGAATAGTATCCGTGTGCGTGGTACCACATCCATTATGGGTGGCAATGACCCGTTAGTAATTATTGACGGAGTGACATCTGACATCGCTACGCTATCTACCATATATCCCGCAGACATCGAGAGTTTCACTATTTTGAAGAATGCTACCGAAACGGCAATGTACGGTTCCCGTGGTGCTTCAGGTGTAATTGAGATTAAGACCAAGAAAGGAACGGGGCGAGGTTTCGAAATATCATATGATGGCAACTACGGATTCGAGTCAATGTATAAACATCTGCAAATGCTCAACGGCCCGGAGTATATAGCTACAGCAGAGGCACTTGGATTAGATTACAATAATGGTGGCTACAACACCAATTTTCACGATGTAATTACTCGTACAGGCTTGATACATCAGCATCACTTGGCTTTTAGCGGTGGTTCGGAAAACTCAAACTATCGAGCATCGTTCGGTTTTATGGATCATAATACAATTGTCAAAGTTAACGATTACCGAAATTTAGTGGTAAAACTTGATGCTACACAAAAGGCTTTCGATGGTCGCTTAGTTGGCGATTTTGGTGTATATGGCTACTCGTCAAAGATACACGACATTTTCGATACACGAATGCTGTTTTACTCGGCAGCTGCACAGAATCCTACATATCCAGCAGGAACTGATGTTAATGGCAACTGGGTGAAGAACTCGGCTGCATCACACATCAACCACCCCGGAGCACTCCTCTATGAGAAAAATGACTCCGAAGAACGGAATTTCAATACACATTTGGGGCTGAAATTTAATATCCTTGACAATTTGATATTGTCGGCTTTCGGCTCTTATTCATATTCATCTACGGGAAATGCTCAATTTTGTCCTACATGGGTGTGGGCGCAAGGCAATGTTTATCGTGGAGAGTTCAAGGGTGAAGACTACTTTACAAATGTGTCCCTCTCATATAACAATGCTTGGGGAGACTCACACCTTGATGCTGTTGTTGGCGCAGAATATCTTAAACAGGTAAGGACTGGTTTATGGGTGCAGGCAAAAGGAATAACAACAAATGATTTCTCCTACAATAACATCGGAGCAACATCATCGCGTCCTTTCGGTGGTACGAGCAGTAGCTATGAAGACCCGTCACTTGCTTCAATAATGGGTAGTGTCACATATAGTTACAAGGATAGATATTCTATTGCGGCAGCACTCCGTGGAGATGGCTCTTCAATGGTAAGCGATAACAATACTTTCGGATTCTTCCCATCAGTATCACTGGGTTGGGATGTAAAAAAAGAAGGCTTCCTCTCTGATACTGACTTTATAACAATATTGAAACTAAGAACCGGATATGGTCGGTCAGGAAATCTTGGAGGCATAACATCCTATACAACACTTAATACCGTAAAGGAGAATGGTATCGTATCCATCAACGGTGCACCTACCGTAACAATGGGAAGTATACGCAACACGAATCCGGACCTTAAGTGGGAGACTCGTTCAACATTTAATATCGGTTTTGACTTAGGTATATGGGATAATCGGTTGATGCTTACCTCGGAATTATATTACTCAAAGACAACGGATATGCTCTATGAGTATGATGTTCCCGTTCCGACCTTTGCGTTCGATAAACTGATGGCAAATATCGGCTCGATGTCTAACCAGGGGGTCGAACTAGGAATCTCGGTAGTTCCCATTCAACGAAAGGATATGGAGATGAATATCAACTTCAATATGTCCTACCAGAAGAATAAGTTACTTTCGCTTAGTGGAGAGTATAATGGTATGCATATGACAGCTTCAGATATTACTCCGATTGGCTCGCTTTATGGTGCAGGTCAGAACGGTGGAGACAATAATGTAGTATATCAGATTGTAGGTCAGCCATTGGGGGTATTCTATCTACCTCACTGCAAAGGGCTTAAAGAAAATGAACTTGGTGGCTACAGTTACGATATTGAAGATTTGAATGATGATGGCGAGATTGATTTTAGCGATGGCGGAGACAGGTATATAGCAGGTCAGGCAACCCCCAAGGTAACTATTGGATCAAACATCAGTTTCCGTTACAAGTCCTTTGATATTGCCATGCAGATAAATGGTGCTTTCGGTCATAAGATATTCAATGGCACGGGCTTGGCTTATACCAATATGTCTATATTCCCTGACTACAATGTATTGAAGGGTGCTCCTGAAAAAAATATTATTGATCAGAATGTTTCAGACTATTGGTTGGAAAAAGGTGACTATGTAAATATTGAACATATTACCATAGGCTACAATATTCCAATGAAATCCAAGGCTGTGAAGTCATTGCGTCTTTCGGCAGGCATTAGCAACCTTGCAACAATCACAGGCTATAGCGGTCTTACTCCAATGATAAACAGTTATGTAGTAAGCAACACTTTGGGCATTGACGACAAACGCACCTATCCTTTATATCGTACCTATTCGTTAGGTCTTAGTATTCAATTCTAACCGCTTACAGTTATGAAAAGATATATAAACATATTGATGGTTGCTTTGGCAACGATGATGACCTCTTGTCTTACTGAAGACCCTAGAGATCAACTTTATGAAGAAGACATTTACAACAATGCCAACAACATATATATTAATGCAGTGGCTGTGCTCTACAATTACATTGGTGGCAGTGCAGACAGTGAGGGTTTACAGGGGACCTGTCGTGGGATTTATGACTATAACACACTTACTACAGACGAAGCCATGATACCTATTCGTGGTGGCGACTGGTACGATGGAGGTTTGTGGACGAATATGTATCAGCATAAGTGGAGTCCTAATGATTTACCACTCTACAATACTTGGAAATACCTCTACAAGGTTGTTGTGTTATCGAACAAATCTCTGCATATCATCGATAAGTATAGCCATAACCTATCTGAGGAGCAGAGAGTGGCCTACGAAGCTGAGGTGCGAGCTCTGAGAGCACTTTTCTACTACTACATTATGGATATGTATGGCAGAGTGCCCATCGTAACATCCTATGAACAACCGCAGGATGAAGTTGTGCAGAGCGAGCGTAGCGAGGTTTTCCGTTTTATCGTGAATGAGTTGCAGGAGGTTGCCGAGTTGTTGCCAAATGAGCGTAGTAATAAGATGGGTAACTACTATGGTCGTATAACAACACCTGTAGCTAATTTCCTTTTGGCTAAGTTGGCTCTTAATGCCGAGATATATTGTGATGATAATTGGACTGATGGCGTTCCACGGAACGGTAAAGAGATATTTTTCACCGTCGATGGTGAGAAACTCAACGCTTGGCAGACCTGTATCAAATATTGCAATAAACTTGCCGAGGTAGGTTATCGGTTGGAGGACGATTATAGCTATAATTTCTCTGTGCATAACGAGAACTCCAACGAAAACATATTCACCATTCCGTTGGATAAGAACCTCTATGCTGCGCAGTTCTGGTATCTCTTCCGATCACGACACTACAACCATGGCGGTGCGTTGGGTGGCTCATCGGAAAATGGTACCAGTGCCAATATCTCAACAGTCTTAGCCAACGGATACGGCACAGATGATGTAGATGCTCGCTTTGAAAAGAACTTCTATGCCGGCATCGTAGAGGTTGATGGAAAGCCTGTAATGATGGACAATGGACAGCAGTTGGAGTATTTCCCATTGGAGCTAAAGTTGAATCTTACGGGAAGCTCCTATGTCAAGACAGCTGGTGCTCGTATGGCAAAATATGAGGTTGATAGGACCTCACATTCCGACGGTAGACAACCGGATAACGACATCGTGCTATTCCGCTATGCCGATGCTCTCCTGATGAAGTCCGAGGCAAAGGTACGTAATGGTGAGGATGGCTCGTTGGAGTTGAACGAAGTCCGAGGTCGTGTTGGTATGCCATATCGAGAAGCTACGCTTGAGAACATATTGAAAGAGCGTTTGTTGGAGTTAGTATGGGAAGGCTGGCGACGACAAGATATGGTGCGTTTTGGAGTTTATCACAAATCATACGATCAGCGAGTCCAACTGGCTGATGAGAAAAATGGGTATACCACAGTTTTTCCTATTCCACAAAAAAGTATAGACTTGAACCCAAAATTGAAACAAAATGTTGGATATAAATAACTTTAGCCTATGAGTATTCAATTTGACATTGCAAAACAGATTATAGCTGAAACATGCCCTAATCGCAAACTTAAGTTGGAGAATATTCGCCTTTTTGCAGATATTATTCAGCCTAAGAAATATCAAAAAGGTGATATAATTCTAAATGAAGGTGATATCTGTAATTGCCTATTTTATATAGAAAAGGGATTTATTAGACAGCACTACCTAAAGCATGATAAGGATGTGATAGAACATTTAGCATGTGAAAAAGATGTTGTCTGGTGTATTGACAGCTATTTTAACCGAGAGCCAACACATCTTATGATGGATGCTGTAGAAAACAGTGTTTTATGGGAAATTCCGCGTGATATAATGGAAGAACTTTCTGATGCTAATGGTGATATAGCTTATCTATATCGGAGTTTTTTGAAAATTCCTTAATGTTATCACAATTAAAGGCTGACATTTTACGTTTCGAATCAGCAAATGACAGATACGCTAGATTACAGCAACATTTTCCTGAAATAACTAGAAGAGCACCTTTGACAATGATTGCTTCATATCTTCAGATGACATTGGAAACATTAAGCAGAGTACGTGCATCAATAGCTAATGCTGAGAGCAAATAAAGCAAACTAACTATTAGGACTTAACTAACATCAAAAACAGGTCAGGATATAGCGTCCTGACCTGTTTCTTTAATAAACTTAAAAGCTATGGATTAATGAGATGTTAGTCATCGTCATCATCATCGAATTCATCCTCATCGTCGTCATCATCATATTCTATTGCTTCACTTTCTTCAATAATGTTACTAAAAGCTCCTGTTAAATCAAAATGATAGTTCTTTTTATTGTTAAAAAATTCATACGTGATAGAGCCGAAAGTATTCATAATATGTAACTGATGTTTATGACTCACTCATCTTATTCGAAAAATAAGGGCAAACTAAAAAGTGTATGTTTACTATATTGAAGTCATATCTTTTGAACGACAAAAAGTAAATACTTATATAGAACAACTTCCAACATAATAATCACTTTTTAGCATGCCGCATACATTGTTAACCTTAAAAATCTTTTTACCTGTTGCAAGTAAATCTTACATTTACTATGCATAAACTAAACCCTATTTACTTTCCTCTCTTGCTTGACTTTAAATTATAAAAGACAGGGATCATACCAGTGGGGCACAAGTAATTTATTCTCAAACTATTGTTATCAACTATATTAGTCATTTTTACAATCTTTTTTATGCCAGGCACTTGTATAATTCGCATATTTATTATATT
>ERZ779643.374-NODE-374-length-38888-cov-3.887905_pt1 | contig 38888 bp, 28 predicted proteins | sample MGYA00511564_ERZ779643 | MGnify/ENA primary metagenome ERZ779643 (study PRJEB29588, sample SAMEA2147114) | human gut metagenome | biome: human gut; feature: human-associated habitat; material: faeces | place: Denmark | collected 2008/2010 ...
TCAAGTAATGGAAACAAGAAACATTCAGTTTTACCAGAACCTGTTCCTGTAGTCAGAAGAGTTGGCTGTGGAGAATGATTATCCTTAGATGTCAATCTCAGAAAAGACTGATACTGATGCTTATAAAGCGTATAACCAGGAACAATGTCCATAACATCAGAGCCATCGCTATCGGCAGAAGTAAATGGTGTTTTCAAAGAAATATATGGTTCATGCGCAATACCATACTTGTCATTTTGTATAAACGCATAAAAAGCATCATTCACCTCCTTGTCTTTGAAGTTGAATGTTGCTTTCAAATATTCAATAATGGCATCTTTAGCCTCATATGCTTGTTGTAATGGGAGCATTTTTATATCAATGACTGAAAAAATAATGTTTATTACTACTCAAAACCTTCAGTTTAAGAATATAGAAGTTGTCGGCACGAAGATTCTTATTCCACACGAATATACTTCGGCTCTTCCTTGGTAGAAACTAATAACTCCCTTATATCCACGTCAAGGGCATTAGAAACATCTACAAGTGTGTCAAGACTCGGTTGAGAAACATTGGTACACCATTTGCTTACAGTTGCGGGGTCTTTACCAAGTTCGCCAGCTAACCACTTTGCAGTTTTCTTCTTTTCTACAAGTATCACCTTGATTCGATTTATATCTTTGTTTGCCATTTGAACATATTTTATATATAGTTGCAAAGATAAATAATATCAGGTGAAAAAAGAATAAAATATTGAGAATAATGCTATGTTAATTGTGTTTTACTTCTATTTTCAAATAAAATAGCACATATTTGAGGCATTACAATCAAAAAACAATAGTTTCCTGCTCATTTTTCACTGATATTAACTACCTTTGCCACATCAGAGCTACCGCAAAATAGCACAAAGAATAAGCGTGGTACGAGGGAATATGCGCAACAGCTGATTATCAAGGAATTGAACTTCCCGAGGATATTCGGCTAAAGGTCAAAGTATTGCTCGTACCGATTAAAGTGCAATGCGCTTGATTATCAAGGATGTGAAGATAGTGCGTGGGCAAGTGATGGCTTAGAATCTGCCATAACCAACTATAACCATTCAGAACAAAGTCGCTGTATTTCAGCGACTTTTCTATTTTAACACTTTCCAATCCGTATTTGGAAGTAACGGTTTTTATCCATATTTTTCATACGTATTTCTACCGTGACAGAAATTCATGGTTTACCCAAATGTCACAGTAACGCATTAGTTGACGTGTGTTGACAATGGTTTACATGTGTGGACAAAAAGGGAAATTAAAATTCATGTAAAATGGCAGAAAATAGGACGAAAATATGGAAGTAAAAAGAATTTGTCAATGGTGCGGAAAACCGTTCATCGCACAGAAAACAACTACCTGTTATTGCAGCCCGCAATGCTCGAAACGAGGTTACAAACACCGCATGATGGAACGGAAGATGGAGCTGCGCCATATGCAGGAGATGCAGGAATTGCGCTCGTCGCTGGAAAAGCAGGAATACTTCACCTTTTCGCAGGCTGCACGTCTGATGGGTGTAAGCCGCCAGTACATCTACAAACTTGTAAAGGAAGAGAAACTCCGTGCATCTCGGCTCAGCGGAAAGATGTCGTTGATACGGAAAGCCGACATCGAACTCATGCTCAAAAGCAAACCTTATGAACGGCTGGTAGCAAAAAACGACTTTGACATCACCGAGTATTACACCGCTGAGGAGATTGCACAGAAATATAAGGTCAATGCCAAATGGGTATGGACTTATACACGACAGCACAAGGTCCCGAAAGTAAGAATCCGCCAGTTCAACTATTACAGCAAGAAACATATTGATGCCGCCTTTGCCAAATATGAGGTGGACTCCGACCTGACGGAATGGTACACTCCCGAAGATATTCAGGAGAAATACGGCATGACACGTGTCGCCATCCGTTCGCATGTCTACCGCAACAATATCCCCTCGAAAAAAGAACACGGGCAGATATTCTACTCCAAACTCCACTTCGACCTTTCGAAGAACTCTGCAGAGGAGAGCAAGGCCGAATACTACACCGTCAAGGAGGCAATGGAAAAATTCAAACTCTCCCGTGACTCGGTTTATAATATCTTGCAATTCCATCAGATCAGCCGAGAAAAGAACGGGCGCTTCGTCCGCTTCCTGAAAGTGGACTTTGACCGAGTGATGGGTGTCCGTAAGTGACCTGATTATAGGCTACCGTAAATTATTCTAAAATTAATCGTCACTGAAGGTGGTCTGCATGGTTACATTACAGTGATTTGCCAGCGAATTAATAACAACCATAAAAATATAACATTATGAACGATTGTAAAACCGTAACATTAAGAACACGTCCTTTGAAAAACAGGATGCTGTCGTTTTATATGGATTATTATCCTGGGTATAGAGACAAGGAAACAATGAAAGTTATCCGTCATGAATCGCTTGGCATTTATATATATGCCAATCCGAAGAACAAGCGGGAACAGGACTTCAACGAGGTAATGGCCGAGAAGGCTGAAGCCATCCGTTGCCGCAGGTTCGAGTCGGTAGTGAATGAACGGTATGATTTCTTCGACAAGTACAAACTCAAGGCTGATTTCCTGGAGTATTTCCGTAATCAGCTCCGTAAACATGACCCAAAGTGGGAATTTGTCTATCTCCATTTCAGCAACTTCGTGCATGGAAAATGTACTTTTGAGGAGCTCGACATTGACCTCTGCAACAAGTTCCGTGAGTACCTGTTGACGGCAAAGAAACTCAAGCGTAACGGACACATCACACGAAACTCCGCATCGGGATATTGGTCCACATTCAGGGGCCTTCTGAAAATCCTCTACCGTAACGGACTGATCCGCAACAACGTCAACGACTTCCTCGAAAAGATCGAGACCGAGGACGTAGTCAAGGATTATATTTCAGTGGAAGAACTCTACAAGCTGGCCGAGACACCTTGCAAGAAGCCCGTACTGAAGACGGCATCCCTCTTCTCGTGCATGACCAGCCTGCGCATCAGCGACATCCTCGCCCTCTGCTGGGAGGACATCGTGGACTATTCGGTCGGTGGCAAGTGCGTACACATCATCACCAAGAAGAACCGCTCCGAGGACATCATCCCCATCAGCGAGGAAGCACTGGATCTGATCGGCTACAGCCCCGACAAGCGGGGAATGGTATTCAAGGGGTTACAGCGCTGCTGGACCCAGACTTACATGAAAGGGTGGATTCGTTCGGCTGGAATCACCAAGAAGATTACATTCCACTCCTATCGTAGAACATTCGCTACTCTGCAAGCGGCTGCCGGAACGGATATCCGTACCATACAAAGCATGATGGCTCACAAGAGTATAACCACAACCCAAAGGTACATGAAAGTAGTGGACAGCAACAAGCGTGAAGCCAGCAAGAAAATCACCCTGATGCGGAAAGACAGACAGGCATTTTGACCACCTGTTTTAGCGGATATAGTTTGATTTTGAGCGAAAAATCGGACTATATCCGTAATTTTTTGTGTAAAATCGGACGATTATAACTCATTATTTATCAGTATCTGGAATAACGCACATAACTTTGGCGTACAGTAATTCCAAATAGTGATAGAAGATGACAAATACAGAACAAATCCGAACTAAGAAAATAAGTTTTATCCTTGCGCTATCCGTTATCATTTTTGCGGCCATAGCCACTTATTTTACCCTTTGCCATGACATCAACATCATGCGCATAACAACTCCTGTAATTCTCGGACTGGCGACGTCCATCATATTGTGTGGAGTCCTGCAGATATTTTTCTATAATTGGCTGACGAAAAATCCCACCCACTTCTCTTTTGGTGAACAATCCTCTCCTGTTATAGAATCAGAGAGCACCACAGAGCCTGTTTGTATTGCCGAAACACTCACTACCGAACAACTGGCGGATTCTTCTGAACAGGAGTATGCTTCAACTCTACAGCCAAATCAAGAGCCTGTCGTCCCCGATTGTTCCAATGAATCTCATTTGGAAAAGTATGATTCCATTCTGGAAGAACTCAAAGAGAAAGAATTGAAAAGGCAAGTAAAGGTTATGGATGCGATTCGGGAATATGTAACCATCAAGACTGTCCCCTATCTCTCCAAAGAGGCTATAGCGACTCTCATTTCCAATATTGAGTACATGGCTTGTGATCAGCCGGAGCTCTACAAACCGATTCGTTCCAATATTGACAATCCGCTACGGTCACCGGGACTTCGTCATCTGGCATGGAATGTAGGTGAACGATTGAGAGTACCGTTGGCAAAAAGAGCCGTCTTTATCAAAGAACCATTTCCATACGAACTTGAAAACGCGAGTATTGAATATCTAAGGCTTCATTTGCGGGATCAGGTAGCAAGTCAGATTCCAATTGATGTACCTGAAAAGGGAGACTATCGCTTCCATTTGGAAACAGATAACGATGAGTCGTAACAAAAAACGTATGCAGATGAAATAATTAATCCGGTCAGTATTGTTCTGCAAAGCTTCATTGGGTTGGTTCGCAGCATGTTAAACGATTAAAAAGTTATAATATGAAAACAGACCAACTTACATTCAATGACTTGCCGGCAGTAGTCGGCGAACTTTGCGACCGGATAGCAAGCATGGAAAATCTGCTGACTGAAAAACTGTCCAAGCAGTATGAAGCTAAAGAAAATACGCACGTCCCCATGACCGTGCAGGAAGCTTGCGCCTATCTCAAAATGCCGTTATCGACATTTTATTACAAGGTCAAAAAAGATGATATTCCAGTCATCAAGCAAGGGAAACATCTATACATTTATCGGGATGAGCTGGACAAATGGCTGGAATCCTCCCGAAAGAATCCGGCTCCGCAAACTTTCGAGGAAGAGAAAGAAGCCATGTTCGCTTTCCGTCGCCGTAAACCTAACCTTAAAAACTGGTAATGATGGAGAAGACGGACGAAACGATACCTTCACGTGAGGAACTGGCAGTTTTTATATAGGAAGCAGCCGTGAGCGTCACGAATAACTATGAAGAGGCGCCGGCGGTGTTGATGGTGGATGATGCTGTTATAGGCACATTGGGGAATTTCAGCGCTTCCATCGGGAAAGCCAAAAGCAAGAAAACTTTCAACGTTTCGGCCATTGCCGCATCAGCATTGAGTGGCCGCACTATTCTTCGTTATCGCTCCATGTTCCCCGAGAACAAGAGGAAGATTCTGTATATCGACACGGAACAGGGACGCCATCATTGTCAACAGGTACTGAAGCGCATCCTGCGTTTGGCGGAAATGCCGGATGACAAGGTGCCCGAAAATCTGATTATGTTGTCTCTGCGTAAGTTTGCACCAAGAGTGCGTCTGTTGATAGTCGAAGAAGCTATCGGCACCACACCTGATTTGGGTCTGGTCATTATAGATGGCATCCGTGATTTCCTTTACGACATCAATTCATCCAGTGAATCTACCGAAGTTATCTCGAAATTCATGCAGTGGACGGACGACAAACAAATCCATATCCATACTGTCCTGCATCAGAACAAGAATGATGAACATGCGCGTGGTCACATCGGCACGAAACTCAACAACAAGGCGGAAACCATCCTGCAGGTAGAAGTGGACAAAGAGGACAAAGCCATAAGCGTGGTCGAAGCTGTGCACATCCGGGACCGGGACTTTGAACCTTTCGCTTTCCGCATAAACGAAGACGTCCTGCCTGAACTGGTAGAACCATATCTGTCCAAAGAGAAGAAGAGCGGGCGACCAACCAAAGAACCGTTCGATCCGCAGAGGGAGATTCCGGAGGATGTACATCGTGCGGCAGTGGATGCCGCTTTTGCCCATGGGAATATCGGCAGTTACGATGACTACCTGGAACGTCTGAAGGAAGCTTACGGATTGCACAATGTAAAGCTCGGCTACAACAAGGCTGTCAAAGTAGCCACCTTTCTTGGCAACAAGCAGATGGTCATAAAGGAGGGGAAAAATTATATTCTCAATCCAGAATACCATTACTGAGTACAACTTTACTTTATTGCAGGGGCGTATATATTAGAATAAAGCAAAGTCGGCAGGAAATCACCATGTGAGATACTCATTTTCTCCCCTCTTTTAGTGGATAATATTATCCTGCATTTCCTTGTCCAAGTGCCAATTCATTATACGCGCCCGATATGGCTTGCGGGGAAGGATAAACAGGTAACTATTTCGAGATATGCCAAGGTATAACCTCACTGCGTTACGGTTGTACATTGGCGCTCTTGACTGCTCAGTTCCTTCGCCAGTACGGTACTCGCAAGCTCGCACCTTTTCAACCATTATAACAACGATTCAAATGAAAGAAGATATTATCAATACATCAACTTCCCCGAAAGAAACAAGAAGCGTCTTTGTCGGGGCAAAAGTCACTCCCAGCCAGAGAGACCATATTAAATCACTGGCCGAACAATGCGGCATGACCGTAAGCGACTACATATTGTCATGTGCGTATAACTTCAAGCCCAAAGCGAGGCTTACTAAAGAAGAGGCGGCACTGCTGCAGAATCTGGACAATTGTCGTTCTGATCTCGTAAAATATACCTCCGCACTTCACGGAATGTCCACAAAGCAGCGGATGATAATGTTCAATCAGATTCCGTTCATGGTCGGCTGGCTCGGAGAACTTTCCAATGTTGCCGAAGGAGTCTGCCAATTCCTGGAAGCCGTAAAGGAGAAAAACAAAATTCCGTCCAACCCTCAATCCGAAGAAAAATGATTGCAAAAGCCAAAGCCATATCTTACGGCATCAATGACCTTCGTTATATTACCGGCGAATCAAAACACAAGAAGTATCCGGAAAAAATATATCGGGTATTGGACAATCTGTTGCCCCCGGAACTGGACGCTATGGGAATATGGAACTCCATGCAGTTGACCCTTGCCCAGCATCGGCCGATGAAGAATTCCATAATCAGAATAGAGTTGAGTCCATCGCCTGAGCATACCAGTTTCTATGACATTGAGGACTGGCAAAAGCTCTGGCACGAATTCGCCAAAGAGTTCGACAAACAAGTGATTATCGGCAAGGACGGGAAAGTCCGTTCCTGCCCGACCAATCTGGCAAACAGCAAATACACGGTTTACCTGCACATGGAATCCAAAGGGAAAGTTCCCCATCTCCATGCCGCAATTTGCCGCTTTGATGAAAACGGGAACATCAACAATGACCATAACATTCATCTTCGGGCACAACGTGCAGCAGAGCGAGTTGCAGTGAAACGTGGCTGGAAGACTGCGGAAGAAATCCGAAGTCGCAATATTCCGGAAGTAAGCAGAGAGTGCATGGAGGTATTGAGAACCATGCCATCGTGGTCATGGGAAGAATACAAGAAGGCCCTTGCCCGGAGAGGCTATTCCGTATATGAACGGAAAGACAAGAAAGATGTTCTCCGTGGATATGCGATCCTCAAAGGAAATGCCAAATACAAGGCTTCCGAACTGTGAGTGGCCCGTAACCTGATGATTTCGAAGCTTCCCCGAACCTGGCAAAAGCTACACTACCGGGAGAGACTTGCCGCTCAGGTCAATACCTCTCAAATTCATCGGCCGGAACCTGTTAAAAAACCGGCAGTCGATATAGACTATACTCATTATCGTTCCGGCTCGGTGTCATACACGCTTTCTTCCCATAGCGGAACGGAACAGCGTTTCTATATCCCGGAGCGGGTACTTGACTATTTCAATGAAGAGTTCGACTACCGGGAGGTTGCCAACAGCAGCGAGCTGACAGACATAGCCGTAGCTATCTTTGTTGGTATGCTTGATACGCCAGCCGTATCTGCCGGAGGTGGTGGCGGAGGTTCGCAAAGCGATCTCCCCTGGCGGGACAAGGATGATGACGACCTGCAATGGGCCCGCCGCTGTGCACGTGCTGCTACTCTCCTATTGGGCAAGAAACCAAGAACTGGATTAAGACGATAAAGTCATGAAACAGGCATACAAAAAGCGGCCGCCTTGTGCGACCGCGAATAGTCCGCCAATCTTGACGGATATGGGAGAAATTTATTTTATAAATCTGATAAATTTATAAAGTGTCGCTTCCTATTTTGCGCCTCTCACGCATATCGATCGTATATTCTACAGCAAATATAAGACATATTTATTGTAATTGTCTTAACTTTGTATATTTCAAATCAATATGCTTAATGCAGCCCATTATATTGCGTTGCAACATCATCAGCACTTTGATTATTAACACACAGATATGGCACGTTGTCTATATAATTCCACAATCCGCGAGTTTCTGCAGTTGTCCCCCGAAACGCTGTTAGGACATTTCGTGAACAATTACCACGGGGCTGCACTTACCACAACCAATGAAGCATGGGCCAACGAGATTCGCATCATGCAGGAGGTTCTGCAACCGTGGATGGATGAAGATGGACAAGTGATATTTGAGTACGACATTCCACGCCTCGGAAAACGGATCGATGTCGTTTTGCTGCTTCGAGGACTGATCTTCTGCCTCGAGTTCAAGGTCGGAGAGCGGGAGATGCTTCAATCCAATATAGAGCAGGTCCTGGATTATGCCCTTGACCTGAAAAACTTTCATTTGCTGAGCCAAAACAGGATCATTGTCCCGATTCTCGTGCCTACCCGATTCCGAACAAGTTCAAGCGAGTTCATTCCCTCGGTATATGATGATTCCATATACAACCCATTGGTGACTGGAGCCAATGGATTGCAAAAACTTATTGGGGATGTTTTGGTTCATGCCGGAGCAATAGCCCCGGATCCCAGCTTGGGAGCCGACTGGATTATTAGCCCTTATTCACCCACTCCGACCATCATAGAAGCGGCCAAGAGGCTCTATGAAAATCACTCGGTAGAGGACATTACCCGCCACGAAGCTGACAAGGTATCGACAGACTGCACCATTGCATATATCCTCAATGTAATCAAGACAAGTCGAGAGAAAGGAGAGAAGAGCATCTGCTTTGTAACCGGTGTACCCGGAGCGGGAAAGACGCTGATCGGATTGGACGTTGCCGTCAAACAGTCATATCAGAATGGTGATAAATTGGTCGAGGACGAGGGTGCGATCTACCTCTCCGGCAACGGGCCATTGGTCGCAGTGCTTACCGGGGCTTTGACCATAGACAACCACAAGAAATGCAAAGCCCGGGGCGAGAAAAAGAATATGTCGGACTCTCGGAGGGAGGTCGGCAAATTCATACAGATGATTCACCGCTACCGCGACAACATGCTGGCCAAGATCAAGACCCCCGTTGAGAACGGAGTCCTCGAGATCGACCCGCAGAAAGCGATGAAGCTGGCAAAATCCGGTTACGGAGAAGTGGAGCATGTGGCCATCTTTGACGAAGCCCAGCGTTCATGGACGCATAAAAGGCTTGCGGACTACCTCAAACGAGGCGGTACTTATGGAAACAAACTCAAGGTGCCGAACTTCCCCTACTCCGAGGCAGCGTTCCTAATTTGGTCTTTGGATCAGCGGGAAGATTGGGCAACGATCGTATGTCTGGTAGGCGGCGGTCAGGAGATCAATACCGGAGAAGCCGGCATATCAGAATGGATCAAGGCTCTCAACGAGAAATTCACACACTGGCGAATCTATATCTCTGACAAACTGACCGAAGCGGAATATGCCGAAGGTCGGGTCAATGAACTATTGGCAGACAATGACAAGGTCACGTTCTCTCCGGAACTCCATCTGGGAGTTAGTCTGCGTTCGTTCAGAGCTGAAAACCTCTCTGCGTTTGTACACTCTCTACTCTCTTTCAATCCGGATGCATCCAGTTGGTACAACGCGATAAAAGAGCGCTACCCGATTGTTCTGACAAGAGATATGGCCAAGGCAAGGGCATGGCTGCGCAAGAACACCAGAGGTTCCCAACGGTCAGGCGTGCTGGTCAGCAAAGCTGCGGCTCGGTTCAAACCATTGGCTGTCGATATTCTGGATCAAGGCGACGAAAATGCCGTACACTGGTTTCTGGAGGATAAAAATGACATCCGTTCTTCCAACTACCTTGAGGATGCAGCAACCGAGATTCAGGGTCAGGGTCTGGAGCTGGATTATACCTGTGTGCTTTGGGATGCTGACCTGAGATTCGAAAACGGACAGTGGAAATATTATAACTTCAATGGCCGGACAGCCTGGCGAGAAGAAACAGGCCATACTGAAAGCAGCATTGAACGAAGGAAATACATGTTGAATGCCTACCGTGTCCTACTGACACGTGCCCGCATCGGCATGGTCATTTGCGTTCCAGAGGGCAATCCCAATAAAACCGTCGGCGGTTTCCCGGAAGATTCGACCCGACTTCCAGAGTTTTATAACGGCACCTATGAATACCTCAAGTCAATAGGTTTAGAGGAGATATGATTTGGATCCTTTTATGTTTTTGCAAAGTTGATTCTCTGGTCCCTTCTATTTTATAATAATTTGCCATTCTCCCAGTCTGAGGCTGGCGTCAGCCAGACTCTGTCTGGGGTTTCATTGGGTATATAAAAGCATCAGCGACTGAGGTGCCAGCCGAAGTGGCTGATACCTCATTTAAGGGTGGTGTGGGGGGGGGCAATGAACATAGCCACAGATCAGGGGGCATATTATACTTTCGTCCAATTTTTACATTGAATTAATGCTTGCTCTCGATAGCAATTAAGATGAGGTATCAAGCCATAAAGAACTCCTCCTGATCCGCATTCATCTTAGGAGGATTCTTTAGCAAATAACAATAAGCTACTGCAAGTCTTCTGCTACTTTCAAACCCCTCACATAATTTTGCTCTTCTGATTAGATCACTAACATTAGTATAGCCGAGATTAAAAGCATTACGTTCGTTCTTGATCTTATAATATAGAACGGCTTCAAAAAATGCATTCAGCAAAGAAATTATCGAATGCTGCTTCCAATTCCTGCTCCAAAGAACATACACTCTATGTAGCAAAATTACAGTATCAGAGGCTAAATAATCATTAATACGCCAAATATATGCCACTGTTTTGATTATATCATCCTCAATGGAATTAAAGTCAAAAGTTTCCACACCTATACTTTTAATATACTCGTCTACCACATCTTGCCTTCCCATACGTTCTAGCACAGCCTGGACAAAATTGCGTACACGTTCGTCATCGAAAAAATAGCCTCCAGATTGCCTTATTGTCCTATAACAAGCTATCTGGAGCAAACATGTACTCAATTGCACAAGTTCAATATTTGCCGGTTTATCATTATAACTTTTAATTGAATCCGCAAAAACTGACATTAAGTATTCTACGCCATCCATATCATCATGGGATAATAGCAAAGGAACCATATTTGTTAATATGGATGCGGGAAGAGACCCTGGCTCAGCCGTCTTGAAAAATTCTAACCCTTTTTTCACATAGTCATATGTAGATTCATCATTTTTTATGATGAGATCATTTAGCAGGCACGAAATAGCAAGACACCCGAATACTCTCGTTGATGAATACAAACTCAAAACATCCCTTATGCTATTGAAATACATATCATAGCCAAGCATTATTGAATCCGGATTCTCAACTCCATTCAAAGCAAGATTCATATATTGAGTCAACATTGCACTGTGTCTTACCGCAATTTCTTTATACAAGTCAGAGAGATTATCTTTTTCCTTATATATGCCATTCAAAACTAGATTGCTCATCTTCACAGCTTCAATCTTTTTTCCACAGAACCAATACGCGATGGATAATGTTCCAAAGAAGAGCGACCTGTGCTCATCTGCCAAGTAGGAGTTAAAGCCAGAGTACTTCATAAAATTGACTAATATATCCAATGCGCTCTGAGAATCACGTTTGCCAAGATATTTAGCATATGAAACATGGGATACCAGAGATTCATAAGCATTTATACTCAGGCAGAAACCGAATCAGCTTTCGAATAATAGACTTCTGCTTGCTCAGCATTTCCTGCATTTTCATATGCCACGGCTAAGCTAAAATTCAACTGCAATCGCCCAAAATCAAAGGACAACAAATCATTATACTGATCATACAACCTCTCGCATGCAATAATATCATGGCTATCAGATGACTCTTTTATTAGCGCAGAAAGGCAACTAATTGCGAAAGGGTATAATTTTCCTATATTTTGAGCATATGCATAATCAATGGTTGAATGAAGCTCTTTATTCTGTAACTCTTTAGGAATCCCATCTAATAGGCATCTAATAGAATAGTTACACCCTTCAAAGTAAAGATCAAATGGAGCAAAATCTTCTGCAGCTTGCTTGTCCATAATAACCTTTAGTCCATCAAATGTCTTCACAGAATGGAATTGTAAAAGTCGCAACTGTTTGTCGTCAAACTTTTCTTCAAGTTCGCGTATGTATTCAGATGGAATTACTTTTGACTTCAACTCATCACTTTTAGCGAAATCCCCGCTAACCAAGTAGTAGCCGCTTAACAGCATGTAGCCTTCTGACAATTCCTTACGCTTATTTATTTTCGTGCCATCAAGAAGCTGCTCTAAATCAGATGCTGAATTTACATATTGTTCCGGATCTTCCAAGCCGAAGATTGCGACTTGAGCCGATCGAATAGAAATTTTGAGGTTATCCGGCATATCTGTCGGCAATGGCATATTATGCCAAATCCCCTTAAATAAGGATGCCCCTCTAGAATTAAGAAGGCCCTTGTCAGATAACAAATGTATCACCTGCAAATATAGAATTGCAGCCTTTTCATACAGTGATCCCTTTACATAAAGTGCAAATATTGATAAAGCATCTGAAAGGCTTAAACTTCCGCGGCTAATAATTATATCTGCAATTCTATCACAGCAATCCCTATTTACATAGGCATTCAGATCTGGTTTTAGAGCTTTTTTTAACAGCGGAAATACCTGGTACTTGTCTTCATTTTTTTGCACCCATGGTCCCAATAATGACGACAAAAGCGTCATAGGAACACGAATAGCTGGCTCAACTTCCGCAATAGTCCTACAATCTTTCTCCGTAAATAAACCGTCAAAAAGTAACAACCTATTCAGGAGATCTAATGCATCAATGTTTGACACCATACGTCCTAATGCCGTCCTGCACCTATCTGCTATACTCACTTCTCCGGAGAATGTAAATAGATTGGCAATCTTTTCATCAGTTGGACTAAATTCATCTGAGGAAACATAATTAACAGCAAGTTGGACTAATTGAGGATGTCCCGCAGTAACACTATGAATAATTTCTCCCCACATATTATGCGCTTCATCAAGCATGCCTTTCACATCACCGATTGACAACACAGGAACTTCAACTTCCCATTCACTAGACTCCACGCCCATGCTTACACTTGTAAAGCTTTCGTAGGAATTAATAATAAACAGAGTATCGTCAGACTTTAATTTATCTATAAGACTGCACAAAGTGATGCATAAATCGGAATCATTAATATTTATTCCATCAAGAATAATTACCTTCTTGCCGGTTTCTTGTGCAATAATTTTCAGCGGATATAAAGAAACCTGCGGGATAGAAGACAAAGGCAATAATATCTTTGTATAGTCTTCATATCTTTGAGCCAATAAACATGAAGTTACACTCTTTCCGCTGTGCCACCCTCCGAAGATATGTATTGAGTGATTTTCGTCAATAATTTTTTTCAAATCATCAATATACTCTTTTCGCAGTGCCACATTTGGTGGAATTGGGCAGATTAAGTCAATCGTTTCGTCACATCTTATGTCTAGTCCGTTTAAATTCTTTGCAAGTGCTTGAATTGACTCATTAGTTTTTTGCAGAGCTAATTTAATATCCTCTGTATTTGATAATATGTTGTCAATTTTCCCTACAATCTTCTTAAGCTCATTATAAATCTCCGAATAGCCTTCTATCGATTGTTGCAGAATAGCATCTATTTGCATATTCTGAATTATTTGGCAAGCATCTTGATCCTTTTGAATTTCATTTACCCACAAGGCAACAAGTTGTTTATCTTCGGCATTCATTTCTTTCTGGGAATGTAGTATCGTTTCCGTCAACTGCTGTACATGCCGATGATAGCCCAGTTCCATATGACGCCTTATGCCTTCATTTTTAGACCATTTCTTTAGAGCTCGATCATAGCATTTTTCCAAAAGGCTTTCTAGGTCGGGCTTCATGTATTCCTGCAGTTTTCCATCCGCATAGGAAATAATAAACCCAAGTATCATATCCGGACCGCTCATTTTTCGTAATATACTTTTTTAATATTAATCAAAAACTCATTGTTGGCGTAGCACTATTTGTGTCAATAAAACTACCCCTTATTATGCCCCCCTAACTATTCCTTGAAAAGATTCTGAAGGATAAAACGCTGCGCGTTTGCAGAATAATCAATGGCCATATACTGACCGTTCGGACCTGTACGAAGTTCTGACGATATTCCAATTGCCTGGCCATTAGCCGTCGGCACCTTATACTTATGTCCTACCTCATTGACAGCTTCCTGAAGATATCCGATTCTAACTAGCCAACTTGTAACAGCTGTTGCAGACAGCGGCTTCATATTTTCGGGTATCACCTTATTGATTTCTTTAACGAATATAGATATGCCTGTTCTATCTGAAATATACACCTTTGCGGCATCTTCTTGACTCAGTTTGAAGTCCAGATCATAGTCTTTACCTGAGCCGGATTTTCTTTTCCCTACTGAGTCCAATACCTCACATACATAAAACAGACAGCGCGAGATATGTACATTATTGACAATATCCTTGTCATCCAATGCAGTACCATCAAGAGGGTTATATCCATTTGCAAGAGCGTTCATCCACTCTTTTGCAATTTTCACTTTTTCAAGGTCGATCATATAGTTATTCGTTTTATTTCTCTGATTTATTTGTCTCCTAATATTCTTTTCCGAACTGGTCACTATCACTCTCAAGGCAGTCATTTAGGTTGACCATTCTACCGCAGCCATTCCCGGACTTATTATAGTTGGTACAACCGAGGAAATATCCCCTCTGTCCTTTCTTCACAACCAAATATCCATCCTTACACCAATCGCACTTCTGAATAGATAATGAGCCGCCTTTGAGGTCGTTGGTCATGTACCCACACATTTCCTGGTCATTAGTGCATATCCAGAGTCTCAGACCGTGGTTCTTATGGTAACGCTTCTGAAGAGGATAGCCGCATTTCGGGCAGCGATTCTTTACATGGTCAACCGGACGCAAGTCAGATGTTATATCACCACGAAGCGCGACATTTGGATAATCTTTCTGATTGCTGAGCAATTCTTTGATGAACACTGACGGCCTATTCTGCGGAGTAATAATGTAGACACGGTTCTTTGTACGGGTCAAAGCGACATAGAATAGTCGGCGTTCTTCCGCATAATCGTAAGAGTCATCGTTGTTTACAACTAGCTTCAACACCGGATCATCTGCAATCTTTGATGGAAATCCAAACAATTCATCTTTCGCATTGATAATTATCACATTATCAGCACTCAAGCCCTTTGAACTGTGAGCCGTCATATAGTCAAGACTGACATTAGTGCCATAGGTCTTGGACTTGATTACCTTCTTTTTGTCGTCGTATATGAATTCGTCTGATTTTGCCAAGTTTCTGGCATCGAAACCATAACGGCCCAAAAGCAGAATAGAAGGTTTTTTGGATATTCCGGACTGAATAATGTCATCAATTGCCTGATTGACGGCGAGCGCCATATTGTGATATACTCCCCCCTCCTCTTTCTGATCTTTGCTTTTTTCCTCGCTGTATGTATTGATAATTACCGGATTTTCTATTCGCTTCGGAGAGATCAGTTGTTTCTTAATCTGGGTGCTGTTTTTCTGAATGAAGTTACCGGCAATGTCAATCAGTTCCTGAGCATTGCGGTATGTTCTGGTAATCTTCAACTCCTGGCCATATCCAAATTCTTGGCAAAAACGAGTGAACGATGGCAGAATTGAACCGCTGAAGGCATAGATAGACTGCCAATCATCACCGACTGCAACAATCTTGGCACTACACAACTTAGATAATTCGTTAATGAGATTATAGCGTTGACGAGAAATGTCTTGATACTCATCAACGATGATATACTTAAACAGAAGCTTTTCCTTTGCTACCTGCTTATCATGAATGATGCGGGCGCACTCGTTGATCATATCCTCGAAGTCGATACTGTGTTCTTCTTCCAGCGCCTGCTGATATTCGAGATAACAAAGCCTGCAGATATCGAGGAAAAGCTTTGTGCGCACATTCTTGGTCTCAGAAGCGAACTTATCGAACTTGCTCTGGTCGTAGCCCTGAGTCTTGAAATTCTGAATAAAGTTGCACAGGAGCATCGTCAAGCGAGTAATGTATTTGCTCTCTGCGGACTCTACAATCATCTTGTACACTTGCTCGTCCGGACGCTTAACCAGATCAAACCCTTTGGCAATCAGCTGCTCTTTCAGATGGATCAGCATGTCGCGCCCATCATTGTATCGCGAGAAGGTATAAGCCAGGTCCGTTTTATGTTTGCGATGAAGAGTAATCTTATCATTGATGCGCTTCTTGTACTTTGCCAGTTCCTCTTCGGAGTATAAATTGTTGTTTCCCGACTCCGAAATACCGAAATGCTCAATGTACAAAGACTTATCGCCCTGCCATATTCTGAAATCCGGTGTGTACGGCTTATTGGCATCGAGAATATGGTACTGATAGAATGGTTCGTATTCGTAATCGATGTTGTGCAGATACAGGAAATTCGCGATGCGAACCTCTTCAAGCGACCTGACAATCTCGTCGCGGAGAGTCTGAACTTTCTTTGTTTTACTATCGATTACTTCCTGGATATATTCGCCGGTATTGCTCTTCAATGTGGCAAAATCGGCTTTGGAGACATAGAGGAAGAAATCGTTCAAATCATCTCCTTCGAACGGTGCATTGAAATATGAGCCAAAGAACAGAATCAGCTTGCGGACAGTATCAGGGTTCTTCAGGACCTTTGCCTTGAGATAATCGTTGATTACCTTGTACATAAAGCCCATGTCCACAATCTTACGCCGTTCATCTTCTTTCTTGCGAAGGATGGCATATCCAGCGGAGTGGAAAGTGGTTATTGGGCACGGAATACCCAATGATTTGTTGATACGGTCTTTGAGTTCATTCACGGCCTTATTGGTGAACGAGATAACCAGTATAGATTCTGGCGCAACTCCCCTCTTCTCAACCAGATACTTGACTTTGGCAGCAACTGTAGTTGTTTTCCCGGCTCCGGCACCAGCCACGACCAAAGTGTAATCCTCATCACTGACTACAACCTCGCGCTGCTCATTGTCAAGCGAAATGTTCGGATCACATTTCTTCAGAATCGTATCAAGATATTTCTTGTTGTCTTTCAGGGATAGCTCAACGAATTTATCATTGTGCGCCTTTATTGTTGGCGATTCCACTGCCAAGTTCTTGATTTCATCGTACACCCTCAGAAAATCATTCACCTGGCTCGCGTCTAAGCCATTCTTCCGAATGTAGTCGTCAAGCATTCTTGAGGTCTGCAATGCATGAAAGAATCTATCCAGTTCCGCATATTCCGGAACCAATTGCGCATAATCACTGCGAGCGATGAATGAATCAGCGGTGAGCAAAATGTCGATATTCTTGTTGAACTCAAGCAATGACAAATACTCACTTGGCATTTTCTCCCGATGCTCAAATGAATCTTTCTTCCTTCTAAATATGTTTGTAATAATACTCATTCTAAAAAATTAAAGATCGCATCTCGCAATAATTGGGCTTTTATCTTCAGTAACATAGTACTTTATTCGTATTTAATAACACGAACAAACTCGCCAATAACCTTGTAATCTTCAGGATTTTCGTCTATGACAATATCACTATGCCCATAATAGTTCAACGGACTCAATACCAATGATTTAGCTTCCATGCGATTTTCTTCAACATTCTCCTCCTTCACTCTATGATACTTCTTAATAGTATAGCTTCCATCATAATCAGACAATGTATCAAGGCATTGTGTTAAGACAATTTTCCCTTCATATGAATGTCCTTCTGAATAATACGGAAAAGGCAATAATCACCATTATGTATCTCTGGCATCATTGATTCGCCAACTGCTTGCACAATAAAATAATTCTCATTCAGCTTTGTATTATCTTGCAATTCAATCCACCCATCAATCTCAACATTGTCATTATAGATGAAATGGCCACAAGCTGCTCTTAACGAATATATTGGGAAAAATCTTTTATACTGCAGTTTTTAGGAATGTTTTGCACAATTTGTAATTTCTTGCTTTGGGGCATTACCAATTCATCACACAATTTCAGATATAAACTATTAATCTTCGAATCGATGTCTTTTAATTTTGATGGTTGATCATAATACTTATGTGCAAGTTTAGACAAAGAAGCCAATTGCATATGAATACTATTATTAACATCAAATTTTGGAATATAGTTCTTGGGACGGATTGGGAATGATCTAGAATCAGATGAATTCATATAAAACTCATATACAATATCTGAATTGAGAATTGCACAAATGTAATGAGCTTCATCTTCCGAAATAAATCTTCCATCTTTGTCTTGCGCTATTGTTACTGCGTGGTTCTGAAATACTGGTAATTTATCTTCGCCCCAAGGCGTAGAAACAGTACCTACTACACAAGCTTGCCATTTTGTGTTATCTCTAAATGCAACACGCCATGGAGCAAAACTATAATCACCGACACGGGCTATAGCATAGAATTCACTGTTATATTTGTCGCCAATAATTTTGTCATTATATGAGGTCTGACTTGACAACACCTTCTTGAATTTTTGAAAATATTGTGCAGTCTTGGGCCAATTTGAACACATCTTGTCAAAAGGAATCGGGGTTCTTCCAGAATTAATTTCATATGGGAATGGTACTACTATTCCAGGAATATCGCAATGATACCTTTTGATATTCACACCTTTAATTAAAGGGTGAAGTAACCCCTGTTCAAGTACATACCTATCTTGAGGTATTTTGTATTTCGATTTCGGATTCTGGATATTTCTAACCTGAAGCAATTTTTTTGACGGTATACTATCTTCGTACTCAAACAAAAACACCTCTTGTGGGTAAAATTCTATTCCTTCTCTTCCTTGATAATCGGACTGATAAGAAATACGCTGAAAATCCTTCAATTGCGTCCTCGAAGTTGCATACGAAAATCCTGTATTACTATTGTTATTACTTACCTGACCAATAATCAATTGCTCTACTTGGAAAATTCCAGCAACTTTTGCAAAGGAATCGCAGTGTATATAGTCCTCTAATGATTTTCGTGAAGATTTTACATATTTGCTGATTGGCATACCATTTCTGTAATCAACTTTTTCGCTTTTCCAGAAATATGTTAAGAATTTCTCCTGTACTGGCTTGAAAGGGTGTCCTGAAGCTGTCCAATCGCTAACAGTTTGCAAATACAACCGTCTATTAGAGTCTACAATAAAATTTCTAAAGCCTTGATATGACTGCTGAAACAAAAGAGATTGTGGCATAAGGAAAGCAAGCACGCCATCGTCCTTAAGCCAGCGCTGTGCAGCTACATTTGAAATTAAAGCACAAATATTTAAATTAATTCCTCCTGTTACACCATCTCCCGAAAACAAATTTCTCGAAATGCATAAATCTTTAATTTTATCTCGATATCCATTTGGCAAGCTTTTCCAATCTATCCAAGGTGGATTCCCGACAATCATATCAAATCGACCTAACTTGGCAGTTGACATAAAATTAGTTACTATCCTCGCCCATATTCCATTCCAATGATTTGTTTCAAGATAAACGAATGTTTCTGCCAATTGATTTACTAATTCAATTATTCGTTTATTTTTATCTGATTCCGGAATTAGGCTAAGAAGTTTTTCTGAAACAGCACTCTTATTACATTGCTGAATATCAAATTCTATTTCAGTCATAACCTTTGAGAATAGCCCCAAATCATTCAACGCATTTTCAGGTATTACTATTGAAATTGGTCCTTTCAGTGTCTTAATTCTATATTCCAAACAGCTCACATTATCTATAAATACTACCTGAGGAACATACGAAGAGTCGCCCAAATAAATCGGAATTTCAATAATGTCCTCATTGGTAATCAAGTGAGCTACATTAATGAAATAATTAATTCTTGATGTCAGAACGGCCAAAGGATTTAAGTCAATACCCACAACATTCTTTAGTACGGCCTCTAGCTGCTCTTTATTGGATAATGTATTGCACTCTGATAACTTTTTACGTATCAAGACAGTAATAAATGTACCTGAGCCAGAGCATGGATCCAATGCACTCCAATTTTGCTTGTGCGCAACTTTTGACAAAGCTTCCGATACAACATTATCAGCAAGCCATTGCGGTGTGTAAAATTCTCCTAAACTATGACGAACTTTGCTAGGAATCATCGCCATAAATAGCTCTTTGAATAAATCTTGAATTGATATTCCAATTCCATTAGAAGAAAGATCTTCATATTGACAAAGAATCGAAACAATTTGCTTAATAGACAATGCGATATCCTCATTCCACTGCTCTTCAGAGGCATACCACGAGAAGAAGTCCCCTTCAAGAAGATTTCCAATACCGTAATCACGAAAAATAGTTCCTTCTTCAAGTCTGCTCATTACTGTTTGTAGCGAGTTTTGCGGAAGATTCGCTAGAGCCTTAAAGCTTGTAACACTTGAAGAAAAGCGAATATGACTCAGTACTTTGTAAGCAACCAACTTCACAATTATTGCATATGTTGTCTGCAATGCAAATAATGCAAAATATTCATCCTGACTTGTCGACAAATTATCATCAACGACTTCCTGCAATGATTTCCTTCGATCAATAATTGCCTGCTGTTTTGAAATATCATCATGAGCTAGGCTGAAAAGTTCTTTCCATTCGTTAAACAACATTTTCGTCTTGTCTGTAGAAGAGACAGTTAACGTTTTGAAGAGACGTTTGGTAATAGTCTTACTTACAGAATCGTCTATCGGACTACAGAAGTCATTGACAAGATTTTTTGAAGACAGACCTGTCTGATTCAGTTTGATGATATTTTCGATAATTATCTGTAAATGATTTCTATCCAGTTTATCAAATACGGAAAATTTGTATGCCCCAGAAGTAAACACAACTGTAGCACATACAAGTCCATTTGTAACAATACCCAAATAATCGTTATTATCAACAGCATTTAACCCATTAATGTAGTCACAAACTTGACTAATAGCCGACTCTTGCAGGGTTTGAGTAGATAATTTATCACGATCCTTATATTCAATTATTACTCCACCCCACTTGCTGTCAATACGGCCTTTTGAAACATGGAGCAATCTATCTACACTTTGTTCCTTTGTCGGAGTATATTCAATATCAAAAACCGCCTTTAGAAAATCATGTATCTGAAAATCAAAATTTGATGAAATGGTCGCTTCATTAGGGGCGGTTGAGCATTGCTCCCTAATACTTTTTGCCAATTCTGTCAGAGCTTTCCTATATTCCTTAGATGCAGTTATAGATGATATTCCTGTTTGTCTTATTTTTGACACTAACCGTGTATCCATAATCTTTAATTCTATGATTATTTAATATATTGAATCAGGAGTTTTGATTAATACTCTTACATCCACTTCAAGAATCCGTGCAATATCAAAAAGTTGCTGCATGGAAGGTTGAATCTTGTTTGTGCACCACCTTGATACCGTATTTTCATTTTTACCGATTTGCTCTGCAAGCCAACGGCAAGTCTTCTTTTTGTCTGCAAGTACAGCCTTAATGCGATTTTCAGCCAAATCTTGTGTATTTTTAGTCATTACATGCATAGTTTTAGCAATCAAAATTACAAAAATATAGTGATACATTCATTATAAATTCAGAAAAAAGCTCATTTGCAGCGAATAATGCCACAAACGAGCTAACTTCTTCCCGGATCATTGCCATTTATAGGCCAATTACAAATACACCCCCTCTCTCGACGAAGTCCTGTATGGCATCAGTCAGGTGCTGCGCGTCCTTGACTCCGTAGATCACGAAATCGATAGCCGGAAAGGACTGCGTGATGAGAGTGCCGTTGTCATACGAAGCGATGATCTTGCCTTCGTAGCGGGCGGTCTTGACGGAGAAGACTATCTCGTGGTCGGAAGGTGTGTAGAGGTTGGTAATCTCCCAGGCGGGAATGAGACCGTAGTATTTGTTGATGAGGTCTTGCTGAAATTGTTGTATAGGATTCATGGTGCTTTTATGCTTTTGAAGTGTAACTTGAACTGAAAAAGTTGACAGTTTTGAGAGCATAAAACAGACGAGTCAATGAGAGAAAGACACAAGCGAAACATTGCCTTGAAAATCGATCCGGAAACCAAGGAGAAGTATTGGTCCAACGAGGTCGTCACAGTTTACAAGCCGGACGAAGAAGACCGTGTTAATGCGGTCCTGGATATCCTCAAAGGAGTAATGACAGCGGAGGAAGTCCGTAAAAAGTTTGATATCGCCACTGTCAACAGCGTCTATACCTGGATCGGCAAATATGTGACTCAGGAGAAAGCATTATCTTTGGAGGAACAAAGCGATGAAGATATGGCCAGGAAAAGTAAAGATGACCAGATTCGGGAACTCCAGGCGCAACTCAAGCAAGCCCGTAAGGAGGCCGAGCTCGAGAAGTTGCGGGCAAAGGCCTATGATACAATGATCAATTTGGACGAGGAAACGTTCAACATTCCCATAAGAAAAAAATCTGGCACCAAACGGTAAGTCTGCTACGCGGGGAATGTCCGGGATATGGACTGGGCACTCTCTGCGGGCTGTTTGGTTACAGCAGGCAATCCTATTACAAATGGGACAATCAGGAGTTCGCCGCCAACGCCATAGAGCCGCTCATTGTGGAGAAAGTGAGCGAATACCGCAAGGCCAATCCCGGTTTGGGATGTGCGAAGTTATACCTGATAGTGAAACGGTTGTTTGATGAGAATGACAATATGCCCGGGCGTGACGCATTCATAGAGTTGCTTCGAAAAAAACGGCTTGATGGTAAGGCTGAAGCGACGCAGACGCTATAAAACGACAGACTCCAGTCATCACTACCGCAAGTATCCCAATCTCATTGCGGATGTCGTTCCCTCCCGTCCCAACGAAATATGGGTCAGCGACATAACATACGTTGAGACAGATGAAGGAGTGTGTTATCTGTCACTAATAACGGACACCTATTCTCACAAGATAGTCGGTTGGGCTGTCGGTCCGACATTGGAGACCGTCTATCCGTTAAATGCCCTGAAAATGGCATTGGCTACGATTGATGATGTCACGGCATCTCGGCTCATCCATCACTCGGATCGCGGGTGTCAGTATTGCAGCAATGAATATGTATCAGAGTTGAAGAAACGCCATGTGAATATAAGCATGACCCAAAGCGGCGACCCACTCGAAAACGCCATCGCGGAACGTGCCAACGGCATATTGAAAGTCGAGTGGCTGTACAAGATGAGAATAACGACAAGGGATGAATGTCGGTCTATATTGGATAGGATAATATACTTTTACAATACACAGAGACCACACATGAGCATCGGTATGCAGCCCCCCCCGAAGCAGTACATATGCAGACGGGAGAGCAGCGGCGGTGCTGGAAAAATAGATGGGCTATGGGATAAAATGAAAAAGGCATACATTTGTCAGAGTGTCCAGGTGCTGCGATACCGCAGCACCTGGACAAAACCAACCGGTCAGACTGCAGCACTGTAAATCAAAACAGTGATTCTGTAAAGACTTTTAGATATAAAAAACACCGACTGTAAACCCAGTCAGTGATATTGTAAATCATATTAGTTTAACCGCTCTAAAAGTGTCAACCTAAATCAGGGAAAGTCAACTATAGAATTCTGTCTACACAAATATAGAACAAATTAACCATATAATCAGCCAAATCTCATAAAATTCTGTAGATTTGGCTGATTATAGTTGATTTTTGAAGCAAAATCAACGCTTTCTTTCAATAGTATCAAGGTTGTATCGGATATAATTTGCGTGTTGTTTTTTCTGTCATACTCCTCTAATGAAGCCTTATTCTTTCCTCCGGCAGCCATTCTGCAAGTGAGACAATCGCCTGATATTGCTTCTTGGTCAGAATCGAATTAGCATCGTCAGAGCATTCGTATTCCAACGGTAATTCGTATACAGTGCCCTCTTCCTGATAACCCATATAATTGTGATATGAGTCGGGAACCAACCGTACATAATCCTCTTCGAGCAGGATCCTTAAGAGCTTCTCTGCATCATATATCAGCAGCGGTGCCTCGGCCTTATACAAAGCTGTCGCCACTTCAATGGCCAATCCGGCATTGGCAGAATAACTGTTGGAGACAACAATTTTCCATCCCTGTTGCCGATCGTGTGAGGCAAAGATATTCAGACGTGAAAGGCCCAGTTCTCCGTAATGGTCAGTTGCGAACCGCATGAAATCCTCCGGACTGTCAATGTCGTACATTTCAATCACATCAACGAACTTCTTCCGCTTGTAATAGACTACATCACGCAGTTCTTCAGGAACATCCTGCGGATCTGTATGAATACGTCCCCTGAGTCCCCGCTTCCGGTGATAAGCCTCATACACCTCATTGGCAATGCGGTAATATGTGCAATACCTTCGGATGGTCATGGTTTCAAAAAGAGGCGCAGAATGCCCGTGCATTGAGTCCTCCAATGCCTTGATGGCCGTTTCCCTATCTTCCACCTCAATTTTGAAATTCGGCACTATGCGATTAAAATCCTTCTGTGCAATCCTTCCTGTACGCTGCTGGTACGGAAGGTTATGCGCCACGTAATCGTTGAACCCGTCGGGATTAGCGACAATGACATCAATCATCTGTTCCAGATAATCGAAGAGGCGGGTTAAATTCTCCCTGCACCACGTGTCATCTGGCCCTGCATCCGTACACTTAGGGCAATTCGTAATGATAAAACGGGTATGCTTCCGGTCAGTAACACGGATTGACCGGGAATCCCCGTATCGACTTGAAGCGATATGGAACCACTTGGTTTCCATCGGGTTGAATGCAAGGCAATCTGCTAAGAATGCTTCCCGACTGTCATATTCCCCCGAAGCGATCAATTCTTCTGCATACCCCCACTCTTCCGGCACAGGCCGTGGCACTTCGATATGGAATCCCCGGTACTCATCGTCGCCCATTACGGCCAGCTGCTCGAACCGATGTTGAATCTCAACCAGCCGTTCAAGCATATCGCCACAAACGACAATCTCCCATTGGCGGCTTTCGCCCAACTCCTCCAAATGCGAGGCATTCAAACCGACCTCCTTCGCCAAGCCGGTAATGAGCTTTCTGTCTATAATCTTTCTTTCGTTCATTTCTATATGTCCATTAAATTTCAATAAGCCTCGGATCTAATCCGTTCATCAGGTGTTCATCCTCAAACACATATCCCATCTGGTTACAGGCAATTCATTATTTTCAAGTATTTGATGTTCTCCTAGAACTCCATGTGCAGATCACTCATGTATTGTATCTTCATCTTACTGTTTTCCTTTCCTTGATTGTTCAATCTGTTTCCCTATGATTGCCTTCACCTGTGCAAATGAAACCGGTGTGAAATCATTGTTGTCAACTCCGACATCATATTGTGTCGGAAGAAGCATACTCAGCCGCGGTGCATCCTTTCCGGTATTGTTCCTGCGGGTATGTACGTGTCCAAAGAGTTGCCATGTGTCATCGTATGAGCCGCCATAGCAAAGGAACGGACAGTGATTCAGATAAATCTTCTGTTTATCCACCTCGATATACATCTGCATTACTATATGCTCGAAGTATTTCGTGTAATTCTGCCTCAGGTTCTTGATATCGTGGTTGCCGGAAATAAGGTATATTTTCCCGTTCAGCCTGTTCAGTACGTTTACCCATTCGGCAGAACCGCCCAGACAAAAATCACCCAGGTGGAACACGATATCCTCCGGACTGACTACTCGATTCCAGTTGGAAATAATCGTTTCATTCATGTGCGATACATCCTTGAATGGCCTGTTGCAGAACCTGATGATATTGGTGTGGTTGAAGTGGGTGTCGGATGTAAAGAACACCCTGCTTCCGTCAAATTTATAATTCATAATCTTTTCATTCATGCGCATCACTGCGCGGTTAATAATACGTTTCAATTCAGCCCATGGACGGAATTGACGGAGAAGAGCACATCGTGCGAACGTCACCAACAGGCATCAAATAAACTGCAAGCCGAATGCAGATCCGGTTATTGTCCGGAATATGCTGAGGCGCAGCGTTTATTGTAGATCAAAGATCTAAAACAAAAACCGTCGAAAAGTTTGGTAAGGACTCTCCGACGGTTTTCATTTATCGTTTCAGCGGGATACCAGCATCATCGTATCCCCGATGTTCTATCAAACGTTCGTCGGAAAATGTCTCCAAGAGTATAGAATGCTCCAATGCCCGAAGTATGGACACACGACATTCTTTCAAGGCATTTTATGCCTCGATCCAATACGGTGTTCCAGTTGTTCATTCTTCTTTGCAGCATTGTAAGCTTTATGTTTTTATTCAATTGACGGCACAAAATTACGGATTTTCTTGAGGACCAGCAAATTTCTTTAGAGAAAAGCCGATATGAAGCAAACTGCTGACCCAAAAATGCAAAAGTGCAATTGCAAACGAATATTCAGTTTGTACTTTGGCCCTTTACAGAGAAAGTTCAAAGTATCGGCCTTGAGTACTAACTTCGGTGATGGTTTAGAGTTTTACATTTTTTCAAGCGAATAATACCTGTTATCTCACACTTTTTCCAACGACTCAAACTCCCTTTATACACTTTTCCATCAAAATGAAGCTTAAACCCAACACTTTTCCATGAAATCAGCAACTGTTATAAGGAGATTTTTGAAATGATATGAAATCGCAAATAAAAGCGGCCAGAGTATATTTCCCTGGCCAATTCTTAAGTATTATTGGTTCTGACTATGCTTCTGTAGTTACAGATACCTGTTGCTCAACCCTTACAGGCGAGTAAACAAATCCATTGAGATCAAGCTGCTTAGTAACCTCATCGTATACCTCGTGCTGGCGCTTATTATCGCGGATTGTAATAATCAGGCAGAACTCCTGGCTAATAGCCTCGTCATTGGAGCCTTTCAAATCCTCGATGAACTGACGGTACAAGCCTTCAATTTTTAGATACCATGATTTAGGAGTCTTGAGAAAATCGTCTTTCTTACCTTGTGTCAGCTCACTAAGGTCAACATTCCATTTCTTGATTGGCTGGAACTTGTCGCCGTAGTCTACCAGCATTCGTTCGGATGCATATGGCGTGTCGGTATCTCTATGTGCTTTTGTTCCATATAGAGATGATCCGAGCAGATTTTTGCGTCCTTCAGCACCGATTGGATTCTTGATATTCCTCTTGAATGTGTCACACAGTGTCTTGCTGTCGTATGTTCCGAACATAACCTTGATATTTGATTGGCAGTATTCAGCGCCTTGGCTTGCATTAAGCATGGGCTTGCTAACAAGAGTTACTTGGATATTGCCGTATAAATATCCGTTTTCGTCAACCATAGATTGAGGATAAGGAAAATCGAGGATTTCAATGAAATGTCCTTTCTCAAGCGTATCCTGGAGTATTAGTGTGGTCTCGTACTTGTCATTATACAGAATCTTATTGCTTGAAGCTGGAAGGCCAAACCCTGCGTATTTTAGCTTGTCGCCAATCTCCATTTTCATTTCTGCCGGATAGTGAGCTGAATGAATAATCAGGGCTTTCGCCAGAAGAGGACTGAACGCCTCTCCTATCTTCATCTGCAAACCAGCTACTATAGCGGTAACACGCGGCGTTGAAAAACTTGTTCCAGCCTTGCCGGTAATACTACCGTCAGGAGTGAAAGATAGCACTGGAGTCTCTGTTATTTCACCATCATCTGTTACCCCAGCGTTGCCGCCATAACTTACGACTTCCGGCTTGATGATGTGGGCTGGGCCACGGCCTTTCCTGGAGAAAGGAGACGGACAATTTTCGTCTGCCCGATCAAATTCTCTCTTCTTATGTGCTATTGAGCCAACCACAAGACTTCTAACTGAATCTGCTGGTATAGCAATACGTGATACGGGTACTGGTAAGTTTTCGCAGTTTCCTGCAGACTTTACAATCAGAACATCGAATTCATCCTGTATGCTGTCTAGTTCCTTCGCATAATCCGAGAATTCCTGCTCATCAGCTGTTAAGTTAGTGCCAATAGACATATTCCAAATTTTGATGTCAGGTTTATGGCTTATGGCTTCACGAATATTCGAAATGACCTCATCTTCATACATGGTCTTGTAATACTTGCTGATAACTGTGGCATCATACAATTTGCATCCCTGCCCACCAGCACACTCTTTGCCAATAAGTTCATCACCATATTCAACTATTCCTGATACGAACGTTCCGTGCTTCTGATCTGTGTCTTCATCTGTAAAAGAAGTAGCTTTATCTTCACATAACCACGGAGCAAGATGTGGTATTCGTGCGATGCCTGAATCAAGTATTCCGACTACAGGGTAATTAATGCCATCTTGCGGCTTCTTTATAGCAACATCTTCTGCGTATTGGATAGAGTCTTCATCAAACTCGAGTACAGGCATATCAGAAATGGATTGCACACCTTCAAAGTTTCTCAAGAAAGTCAGTTGATCTGTGGTAATTCCCTGGCCTCTGTATGCTATTAACTCGCTGGAATATTTGCATCTGGTACAATTGATGCCATTGTCATCGCAACTTTTCTCAAAAGATTTGATAAGTAATCCGTTGAGTTCTCTATCGAAATAATTAATCAGCTTGATCTTTATCACGCCGTCAAGATTCAGGTCTTCTTCTACAATCGGTGTGAATTCGTCAATTTCATCAATAGCAGCAACACCAAGATAGGTTTTGTCACCAGTCCGCAGCGAAGAAATCCTTTTTGCAATGCGATTTGCCTCAATAGGAGTGTTTATTTTAACCATTACTTTGTCTTTGCCAGTAACACCGATAAGGTTGATAGCACCTTTATCGTTAAAGATATGAGCAATATTCTCTCTATGTCCTTTTGCCAATGCATTTCCATTCAAATGTAGAGTTAGCACAGAAGGGAGAAAATTACTTTGTTTGTTTTTTTCGGAAAGCTTTGCCGCCATTCCATTCATAGCTGATATAAATAATGTCTGCTTTTGAGGAATAGCATCCTTATCTACCCAATTGGGTATATCAGAATCTCCGGCACCTTCAGTCTTTCTTTCGTCGTTATCTCTCATAGAGAAAAAACGAATAGGCAAATTCTTTTCATCCATATTTAGTCCTCCTTATTTAGAATGTTCTTAATCTGTCTTATGGATATTCCCAATTTTTCAGAAATTGATGATTGGGATATTCCTTTTTCGTTCAGGTATTTAACAAGGCTTTCGACTCTGCTGTTGTCGTGATTCTTAAAGTCAAACAGTTGTATGAGTAATTCTTCTTGGGAGAGAGTTGAACCGGCCTTTATTACAGCTTGAACCTTCGCATTGTTTACTATGGTCTGAATATCTGACGGAGACAAGTTGCCATATTCAGCAAATGCAAGTATAAGTTTGGACATTTTCCTGTCATCTTCAATTGGTAAGGTTGTCTTGAAATCACCAATGAAAAAATTGAGCATTTCTTGAATCTCTTTTTCCCCTGGGAGACCAATTTCGAGAATAGTGTGGAAACGTCTCCAAATAGCTTTGTCGAGCAAATCCGCATGGTTTGTGGCAGCGATAAGTATGCTGCTGCTTGAAAGGGAGTCAATGTTTTGAAGTAAACTGTTAATTACCCTCTTCAATTCTCCTAGTTCGTGCTGATCATCTCTTGCTTTTGCAATTGCATCAAATTCATCAAGAAATAAAATGCACGGGCGAGAATCTGCAAAATCAAATACTTTACGAATATTCTTTGAAGTACTACCGAGCAATGATGACACAAGCGCATCTAATCTTGCGATAACTAATGGTAACCCTATCTGCTGAGCAATATACTTCGCAACAGTACTCTTACCGCAACCAGGCACACCATACAACATAAGAGTGTTGCTGAACTCAACACCATTTTTATAAAGGTCTCCCTGGTGTTTAATCATATTGATGAAGTCATCGACTTTATGGGCTGTCAATTCGGGCAAAATCGGTTTGATTTCATTTTCGGTCGGACAATATACATCCACAATGCTCATGCGACTTTCTGCATCAACGGGAGTAGATGACAACTCGTCAAGAGAAAGCATCGATGTGTAGCGTCTTTCCAAAGAATCAAGAATCATTTTTGACATCTTGGTTTCTCCGTCGCGTGACATTTTATCTGCCAGTATCTTTGCGTAATTATATACTTTTTGAGAGTCTTTCGACAGACCTCCTTCGATAATTCGTAGTATCTCTGTGTACATGATGTTTAGTTTAATTTTTTTGCAAATATACAATAAGTGTGCTAATTGACAAATATTTCGTGCTATTATTTCAATATTTTGTGCTATAATTATTATAAAGCGTGCTATTTTCTTAATACTATAATAGGATATAATCTATATGAGTGGGAAATACTAATTCTCCGTTCCGCTAACACTTCACTTCTCAACACAGACTTCCTTTCAATATTTCAAACACCTCTATCGTGTGCAAAGTGGAATATATATGTAATATTCCTCTCTTTTTTCAGTAAGTTAATTCCTTTGCATGTCGGTCTTGCTGGAATACAGAAAAAATAGCGCATTGTACCATTCAGACAGAACATGGCCGTATAATTTATGTACCAATCCAAATGCCAGTTTAGTATTTCCATGACCATCAAGGTGGATTCTGATTCTAGAAAGAGGTTCTATTGTTACATCGCATTTAGTACTTGATGGAAGATTAAGTATGTAATAAGTAAAAATTACAAGATTAGAAGTTCTGGGGATTTTTCCTAAATTTAGTTATGGTTTAGGATTGAACATTTTTTAAACAGTAAATCCCTAATCTCACACTTTTCCCAACGAATCAGACCCCATTTACACACTTTTCTATCAAAATTGAGGCTTGAAATCTACACTTTTCCATGATATCAGCAACTTTACTTTATCCCCGTATTCATATATACGTTCATTAAAGCAAAGTCAAAATAAGGGAAGAAAAGAGATGGCTGAAGCCATTTTTCTCTTTTGGCTGCAAAATTTATTTGTGCTCCTGGCGTTATTAAGGCCGAGCAAAATGACACTCTGACCAAAGACAAGATTCCACGATTGGAGCCCGAAAATATCCGTGAATCCATACTCAATTTTACAGCCCGTTTTGGCGAAATAAACCCCAACATGCCCTATCTTTGTAGACGAGGTCTGTCGGGGCCTGAAAAGGCCGTTTTTGCCTTTTTCCCCTCTGTTCGGAGGGAGTCGATGAAAAAAACGTTAAATTTTCGATTTTTCGCAAAAAAACAAGTAAATTTTTGAGTAGTCTACCTTTTAAGACGTAAACTATTGATAATCAATGAGAATATGATGATGCATCGGCAAATGACCTGCGTTTTTTCCATGTCAACTCAAATACAAAAAGGATACAACTTATGCGAAATAACTCACGTAAATTCAACTGTTTAGCTATGGATTGAAAAACATAGTTATTTTGCACAAGTTATACCCGAATTGTCGTTTTTTTGTTGTTACTTTGTTGCTCGTATAGATTGAGCAACAAAAAGCAACAAAATTATGGGACAATCCAAAGAACCTATCCGATTAAGGCAGCGCAAGACCCCGGCAGGTCTTATCTCGCTGTACCTCGACATCTACCTTAACGGGCAGAGGTCGTATGAATACCTAAAACTGTACCTAATCCCCGAAACGAACAAGGAGGACAAACGGAGAAACCAAGAAACGCTGAAGCTCGCCGAGGCTATCCGGGCGAAACGGCTTGTCGAGTTGCAGAACAGCGAGTACGGTTTCAAATCTCCGTTCAAGGAGGACAGCAACTTCTACGAGTATTATGTGGCTATGTGCAAGGAACGGTTCAAGAGCGAGAGCATGGGGAATTGGGGAAATTGGAACTCCTGTCTGAAACACCTGCTAAAATACGAACCGAAACTGAAAACGCTCAAATGGAAAGACATCGACAGGGAGTTTGTCTTGGGCTTCAAGAACTACCTCGAAAACGAGGCGTGTGCGTGGTCGGAGGACAGCCGGGACAGAGTAAAGGACAGACCGCTCGCCCGGAACAGCAAGGTTTCCTATTTCAACAAGCTGCGTGCCTGTTGCAACAAGGCATACGACGAGCGCATCATTGCGCACAATCCCATACGGGGAATAGAGGGCATCAAGGCGGAAGAGGGAAAAAGGATGTACCTCACGATAGACGAGGTTCGGCTGCTCGCACGGACGGAGTGCCATTATCCGTCCGTCAAACGGGCATTCCTGTTCTCATGCCTGACAGGTCTGCGCCGTAGCGACATCGAGCGGCTCAAATGGAAAGACGTTTATGCGCAGGACAACTTTACACGTATCATTTTCAACCAAAAGAAAACAAACGGGCTTGAATATCTTGACCTCGCCCCCGAAGCCGTTGAGCTTATGGGCGAGCGAGGGAAACCCGATGACAACGTGTTCGATTGGATTAACTCGCCACACGTGACGAACAGCACGCTAAGGGAGTGGTGCATGGGTGCCGGGATAAAGAAGCACATCACATTTCATTCCGGAAGACATATCATTCCTTCTTACTCATTGAAAACAAAGAACTTACAAAGATTGTCAGCTTAACAGGTAACGATTTGGAAACCAGCGATCTTCTCTATTCTGCAATGTTCTGCATCAATCAAAAGAACGCTTTTCTCATTTGCAAAAGTAGTGTTTTTCTCTTTCATTGCCAAAGTTATTCCTCTGAAAAATAGAGTAAATCAAACATCTTATCATTATTGTACATTTGTTGCACATCTTGCTGATGAAAATCGGTAGTACTGTCTTGCTTTTAATTCCATACCGTTTCCACATCATATTTGAGCCTGCCCATTTGCGAATAGCCTGTCGGCAGGTTCGCCTGTCTGTGTGCCGGCAGGCAGGCACGCCGGCAGACCGGTCGGCAGGCAAGCTGGACGGCAGGCCGGTTGGAGCGCGGGCAGGCTTGCAGGCCAGCGTGCGTATGCCTATATGCTTTTATTTATTGCACTATTCTTTTGTTGCTTCATTACTACGTTGATAGACGGATGTATTGTACCACCGATTTATATCATCCAAACTCCACCTCTCTAAAGCCACAATCCATTTCTGATACCTTTATTTGAAGTTTCGCTGTTGTAAACCTGCACAACAACACGACAGCAAACCAGCATATCATTGAAACTATGTTGCTTCCTATCTGCATTGAATTACTTTCTTGGTTGTCGGGTTCTGTTCTTCATTGTTTTAGCAAACCATTGGTTCGCTAAGCTTGTAAACAAGCGAGGATGTATTTGCCCAAAATAGCATTTCCTTATTGGTCTAATGTCTGTTTTGGCTGTGATTGGCACATATCGACATCGAATTGACACTATTGTCTGTTTCTCAGAAGGATGAAAATCCGGCTTTGTTCCCTGTAATCTCAATAAGGCGCAGGCTTGCACACTGCCCTCATTCTATTTCTTCTTTTGGCAGCTTGGGCATCGGGAAACGATGCTTTTAGAGCCGAAACAACAGCACAAATTCCAATCCGTTTGCTGACGGATTTCTTGTGCTCCCAAAAGCACAGCAAGGTGTCCTTCGAGAAGCTCAAAATGACTTTATTTGAATACAAATGACCCATAAAAATGTTTTGTATTACCATATAGATAAATAAAGTCAAATAAAATCTCAATCATTGGAATACACTTTAATTCAAATATTTCGCCCCTATTTACGTCCCTCCAAAAAATAGCAAAAAACTTTGGGATAAATTTTGTCTTTATTGACAAACTCTATACCTTCGTACATGAAATTGTAAATCAAATAGTATAGAGTATGGCAGAGTATTCCATGATAAATTGTTTGAGAACGGATAAGCCGATGAAAAAGAACGGGAAGTACCCGATATATCTACGCATCCGTATCAGAGGTAAGGAAACTAAAATCCCAACAGGGATAGACGTTGCAAAAGACCGTTGGGATGCGAAATACAAAAATCCAAAGGAAAAGTCATTGCTAATCCAGCTAAAAAAAAAGAGGGATGAGATAGACCGCTACATAAACAGAAAATTGGCAGACGGGCAGGAATTGACTTTGGAAATGGTTAAAGACTTCTGTTCGGGGAAAAAGAAAGCCGTAAAGCCCGAAAGTCAGTCTTTCTTTGATTACTATCTTGAATTCGTGGAACGGAAGCGGAAAGAGAATCTTGCAAGCGAAACCATCAGAGTGTATATGACTACATACCATATCCTCAAAGAATTCAAAAGTGAAATCCGAATATCGGATATATCATTGTCTCTTATTGAGGATTTTGATGATTACATGGCAAGAGTAAGGGGCAATGCTTCAGGGGGAAGAAATCCCAAGCACAAGACTTTACGTGCTGTTATTTTGGATATTGAAAAGCACAATATCCCAATAGAGAATCCTTACAAATGGTTCAAAATGCCCCAAGCTAATACGAAAGAGATATATCTTGACAAGAATGAATTAGAGGCAATGAGAAAATTGCGCCATACTTTACCGCATAACTCTACCATGTATAAAGTACTACAAATGTACCTTTTCTCTTGTTATTGCGGATTAAGATTTTCTGATGTCATGGACTTAAAGTGGTCTCATATAGATTTTGAGAACAATATTATCAAAAAGGAAATGATAAAGACCCGTTCAGAAGTCATAACGCCACTGCTTAGGCGTGCCCGTGCAGTGATTCTTGAAATTTCAGACGGAAAGAAACTTTTGAGTACTTCAAAGAATGTATTCTACAAATATTCAGACGTTACTGTAAATCAAACACTATCAAAATTGACGAAACTGGCAAAAATAGAAAAGCACATAACCTACCATTCATCAAGACACACCTTTGCAACCCTATTGGTGCAGGATGGGACGGATATTTATAAAATATCAAAATTTCTGGGGCATAAAAGCATAAATATGACGCAACGGTATTTGAAATACGACTTGTCAATTGCCATAAATACGGCGAAAGAAATAAAAACTTTTGATTGACAATAGATTTATCAACAAATATGCACACAAAGACAAAAAGTCTTGTTATCTTTGCAATGTCCTTTGGGATGTTTTTGTGGAAATAACTAAGAAGTGCCTTTCTCGTAGAAATCGCCAAATTACTCTAAAGGAAGCACACTTTGGTACGGATAGCTCGCCATAGGCGGGTTGTTCGTCTATTTGTGTGCAGGTGTTTGGCGATACCTTACGAGAAGTGGACGACAGCCCGCTTCTTTGCAAATCAAAATTTCACTTCCTTTTCGCTGCCGTAAGGAAACTTGTAGAAATCGCCAAACAATGAAAAAGAAACTGTTATGTATATCTACAGCAAACCTTTTTGTCTTTGCTGTGCTCAGTATGATTTTATTTGGTTGCCAACAACCATCTAAACCTAAAAAGATTTCTGACTTTGTAGAAATTGTATCTGTTGACATTGATGCAAAATGGGATTGGTTTCTTGTAGCTTATTGGCACCCCCAAATAGAGCTCAAATTCCGAAACATATCAGGACAACCTATCAATAATGACATTTCCGTAAAATACCAGTTTATAATAGACGATGAGATTGTGGATGAAGGCAGTAAAATACTACATTCCAAGACTGATGCGGCTTGGGATAGCGGTTTATTAAAAACACTTGAATTCAGTTATGTTCATGATAGCCAGATAAAGGACTTGGATAAAACACCGCCACGAATAAAAGCAAAGTTTGTTTTTGAGGATAATTCACCTATTTGGAACGGTATTGTTGAGCCAAAGAAATATGATGATTATATACATCAGAAAATGCAGAAAGAGGAAAAAGCAACAGCAAAAACACACTCAATAAAAGCATCTAAATCAAAGAATAATCCGTCAGGTTTGATTTCAGGGCCACATCAAAGCTATTATAAAAGCTCATATTTCAAGAATGGGAAAATGCATGATTCCATTGTTATTAGTAATACTTACTTTTACGAAACCAAAAGAGTGATAAAAAGCACATCCTATGTAAAGGTTGACCTGAACGACTACTTCAACCCAGAGGAAGCGGATTGGAATCGTACGGAATTAAGTGATGATGAATGGGAATATCTACGTAGCAAGAATGTTTTTCATTGTGATACCACTATACAGAATAATAAACTAAAAGGTTGGTATCACATAAGCAAGTGGACGGAAACCCAGAAAAGTAAATAGAAATTTATAATTCATGGAATATGGAAGTTATTAAAGGTATTTTAGCGTTATTAGGTTTGGGCGGTTTAAGTCTGACATTGGTTTGGCTGCTGTTCGCAGTGTTTAATCTGTTGTGGGCTATACTTTCCGCTGTATTGGCTACGAGACGTGGCAGGAATGCTTGGAATTGGTTTTTCCTATCATGCTTCTATGGTATCTTCGGACTATTATTCTTGGCTTGCTCACGGACTATCAATCAAGGAGAGTACAAGGAAAGTGATACGTTGTCGAAAGTCTTATGGGCTGTATTTCTGATACCAACAACGATTATTGTCACGCTTTCAATAATCATATCCGTAGAAAAGAAGAAAGACGAAGAATTGACCCGTAAAGTCTTGGAGGATATGAAAAGAGAAGAACAAATTTACCCGCAAAACGAAGATGCCAATTCTTACCGAAAGAATATGCCTAATGCGAACGAAAATGAATATCCGTGGTAAGGCAAAAGATGTGATTATTTAACACAGGCAAGAGAACGCCTTTTTGAGGAATACCAAAAAAGATATTCCTCTTTTTTGTTGTTTTTCGATTTTGTGATTATATTTGCATTGAATTTATAAAACAAAAATATCATGGCAAAAGAAGTCATAGAAATTCAAGAGCTGCTTAAAAGACAGAAATCCTATATGAGAGTCATTTTGAAAATGACGGAAAAATTGTTTGAGGTACAACGTCAAATAACCGAATATGCAGTAAAGGAGGGCAAGAAAGCACCAAAGGAAGAAAAAGTCCAATCAGACCTGCTTACTTCAAAGGATGTTTGCAGTATGCTTGAAATTTCCGCTTCCACTTTATACAGGATGAGGACTTATGACGGTTTTCCTTGCGTCAAGGAAAAGGGGAGAAAAAGTGTTTTGTTCAGAAGGCAGGACATAGAGGAATATTACAATAATCTAAAGAATAAAGCAAATGACTGATAATATAAAGCTCAGGCTTGATGGATTTACTGGGAACTTTGAGAAGTGTCGGTATATCGGCGAAGGCAAATACGGAAGTATGTATTTATTGCCCAGCCATAGCAAATTAAATCCAAGTTCTTTATTTGTTTATCAGAACAGAGAAACCCAAAGCGTGACAATATGTTGCAGCATAAGAAAGTGGTATTACAATAAATGGACGTTGCTTGATTTGACCTATTCCGCATTTATTAAAGCGATGGAATGTCTGGCGAAAGACTTATCTATCCCCATGTCCGAACTTGGCAGGGCGAGAATAAGCCAATGTGAGATAGGACAGAATGTGCGTGTAAAAATCCCCCCGACGCAGATAATCCCCAGGATTGCAGGCTATGGAAACATAAAAAAAAGTAATAATATAAAGAATGAAACCGTCTATTTCTTCGGAACATCCAAGAAATTGATTGTTTATGACAAGTTGATAGAAATTGGAGCAAAAGGGGGAAAACACAAGGAAAAAGCTATGCAGGCAATGCAGGATAAAGGTTACCATTTTCTGCGTATAGAGTTTAAACTGTATGACCATAACTCGTTCAAAAGCCATCAAATGGGACATATTGAAACGGTTGGTGATTTAATCATCAATTTTTCAACCCTTTATGAATTTTGGACGTGGCAGATAAGCAATCTTTTCCTTTCTTCATCCATCAAATTTGATATGCAGCGCATGACAAAAAACGAATATGCAATTGCGACAGGAATTGAGTATCGGGGATTTAAGTGTTTTTTGGAGGAATATCTGAGTCTTTGCAAGTCCAAGACCGCTAAAGGGCTAAAATCTGCACGAAGTCGGGCGAAAAAGGAAGTCTATGGCGTGGCACAGAAATATGCCTCGCATGAGGAATACGGATTCAGTTCATTGAAAAAAGATGTGGCAAGACACCTGATATTGAAAAGCAGGCAAGAGGAAATGGACATACCTTTTCTGTTTCGTAACTTGTGGGGAGTGAACGGACATAATAATAAGAGGAAAAAGTAACTACTATAATATACCTTGTTTATTCCTGTATAAAGGATAAACGAAACAGAATGTATGGAATAGCAATAATAATACTGACAATATATTGATGCAAAGAAAATACTGCTTTGTTTGATAAAAGTGTATTCTTGTGATTGCAAAAAGCGCAATACGCATTTCTAAGGGTGAGTGTAACGAACCCTTAGAAAGCGTTTGTCAGAAAGCGCATAAGCCAAGCGATGATTTTAGGCTTATTTTCGGGTGTTTCTCATTACAGGGTATAAGAAGCCGCACCACGCCATAAACAAGCCTCTAAACGAAAGGAATGGGGCATAGCGGGCATTCGTATCATGAAAGGGCAAAGGGGCAATCCAATATAATCCAAAAGTATGGTATTGCCGAAACCTCCAAAGGTAAGAAATATATGGTATGCCAGTTTGTCATACACAAGCGTTCTTTTCAAAATAAAATGCAGATTTAGGCATGCTTTCGCCCCTATTTTCGCCCCTTCAAAACAGAAACCACATGTATATATCTTATTATCAATAACTTTACTTGGTTGTTTGAGCTTCTTCGAGTTACCCGAAGGCTTTTCGGTTACTGCCGAAAAGTGGCAGCAGCAAGGTATGTTTCGAGTTACTCGAAACCTTTCGGGTTACTC